>OATU01000029.1_pt1 | contig 147198 bp, 136 predicted proteins | sample 1516711 | NCBI WGS metagenome assembly OATU01 (sample SAMEA2579971, study PRJEB22360) | human gut metagenome | biome: human gut; feature: human-associated habitat; material: faeces | place: Denmark | collected 2008/2010 | reverse complement strand
ATCCCGCATAAAATCAAGGTATATTAGAATGTAGAATTTACTTTTTCATTCAAGCTTTATAGGGAGAAAGTTAAATGAAAGTGATTTCAGATTTCTTGCCTTTACTTCCAGCAGATAGTCCTCTGCTTTTTTAGCAACCGCCTGTTCTGCCTCTTCCGATGTTTTTCCAGAACAGTTAATTCCATTGATCGTTGTTCCCCGAAAAAATCTGTCTGAATAGTAATAAGACATTCCTGCATAGCCAGCCATAGCAAAGAACACTATGATGACAGTGATCATTATCCACATTTTTTGCTTTCCATTATCCTTATCGGTTATCTCTTTTCTTTTTCCCATCCATGCCCCCTGTTTTTAACGATAAACAGCATTCAGACAAATTTTTTAAATCGTCTGATTTTAATATCTCCGATTTAATAAAAAATAACCAAGGCTGCTGGAAAAAACATTTTCTTTTACAAACAGTAAGCTGATTTCTACAAAACATTTTGCCTCTGTTCTTTTACGGATAGGAACACCGCATCATCATTTATCTCATATTTAGCACTTTTTGGGTATTTTCAGACACTTTCCTTTTTCTCTGTGAACAGAACCCTGAAAACAGGAAAAAAGGGGCTGACATGACCGGTCAGGGATGTTTCATCCTAGACTGATTCATGACAGCACCTAATCAGATCTCACTTATTTTCTTCTATACAAAATCGCTTCTCTGTTTTCTCCTTCTGTCCGGCCGGATTGTACACGTGTTTGTTTTACACTAATTAGATGCAGATACAAGCAAATCGGTTCTCATAATAATAAATTTTTTCTTTCTATCGAATTTTCCTGGTTCATTTGATAAAATGTCCTTATCTGACAGGAGGGGATTTTTTGAAAAGAGTATTTGATAGTCCTTTTTTGAATAAAGCTGCACTGGTGCTGATCTGGCTTCTATTAATGGGCGGGACATTCTTTTATGCCAATAAAAACTATTTTCTTTACCATGAAAATCCAAATTTAATCAAAGCAGACGGATATTATCTTTATAATTTTGGTAGTCCGCGTCATTATTACTGGGCACTGCCTGTTAAATTCACCCATGAAGGCAAAGTATATCATTCTCAGCTTCCTTTAGATATACGAGATGAAAGTTCATCCTGTACTGTAGATCTTCGCATTTACATACCGGCAGATTCTTCTGGCAGTGCATTTGCATTCCGAAACAATATCACCATTCCTGCACTATGGAGGATCTTTATTTTTGTTCCACTGCTACTTCTTCTTACATCCAAAAGAAAAGCCTAGGAAGGTTTCACACCTTATAAAAAATATTCTATTTTCATCATCTTCCTTTAAAAAAATGGGAGGTTTCACTTACCTCCCATTTTCCCAAAAATCCTTTTATTTCAGTTTTTATAATGTTTCAAGAAAACGCATGAATGCTTCTCTTCCCTCGGTCGTACATTTGTATACTCCTGCATCTTCCAGAACATGGGTAAATACGATTCCAATCTCTTTCTGAAGAATGCCATGGATGTTTTCTTTTGTGATTTCCGGATATTTCGGAAGAAACTTCTTAACCCACTCTGCATGTTTCTCAATCTGTTCATTTGAAGAAATATCTTTGCCTTCGAGAATATACTCTTCCAAAAGTTCCATCTCACCTTTTAATCTGGCCGGAAGAACTGCAAGTCCCATAACTTCGATCAGACCGATATTTTCTTTCTTAATATGATGATATTCTGCATGCGGATGGTACACTCCCAGCGGATGTTCTTCTGTTGTGATGTTGTTCCTTAATGTCAGATCTAGTTCGTAGGTATCACCTACTTTACGTGCAATTGGTGTAATTGTATTATGTGGTTCTCCATTGGTCTCAGCATAAATAAATGCTTCTTCATCGGTATAGCCTCTCCATACTTCCAGCACATGTGTTGCCAGATCTACCAAACGGTTGGAATCTTTATGCCGAATACGAAGCACAGATAATGGCCATTTTACAATTCCAGCCTCTACATCTTCAAATCCCGGAAGTATTACATGCTGCTCAATTGGTGCTTTTGCCATTGCAAATGTATAATGTCCACCCTGGAAATGATCATGGCTTAGGATCGAACCACCTACGATCGGCAGGTCTGCATTAGATCCAAGGAAATAATGTGGAAACAGTTTTACAAAATCAAACAGTTTAATAAATGCATTTCTCTCAATTTTCATTGGCGTATGCTGGCAGTTAAATACAATACAATGCTCATTGTAATACACATACGGAGAATACTGGAAGCCCCAAGGAGTATCATTGATCATGATCGGAATAATCCTGTGGTTCTGCCTTGCCGGATGATTAACACGTCCCGCATATCCTTCATTTTCCGGGCAAAGAAGACATTTCGGATAGCTTCCGGATTTTACATTCCTTGCCGCGGCAATTGCTTTTGGATCTTTTTCCGGTTTGGACAAATTGATGGTAATATCAATCTCACCGTATGGACTGTCTACCTTCCACTTTTGATCCTTCTCTACGCGATATCTGCGGATATAATTGCTGTCCTGACTCAGTTTATAGAAATAATCGGTTGCTTCTTTTGGGCTTTCTTTATATTTATCCCAGAACTCTTTTTGCACCTGGCCCGGACGCGGCATCAGACAGTTCATTAATCTGGTATCAAATAGATCCCGGTATACAATACTGTCTTCGATCAGTCCTCTTTTTACGGCTTCATCCAGCAATTTACCCAATGTTGCTTCAAGATTAACAGGTTCCTCAATGTTGTCCGGTTTCTCATAGTCATCCTCATGAAAAACGTCCAGCAGAAGATTTGTTGTGTAGTTTCTTTCACATTCCGGTGTCAGACCTGTTGTAATCCCATACTGTACCAGCTTTGCAATGCTTTCACTTAACATTTTTCTTCCTCCTGTGCTTCACTTTTAAATTTATATTTTTGGTAGCATATATACCGATTTCCCTGATAAGTCAGCATACCTCGATCACCTTTTTCCAGTTCACGAAAATCTCCCTGTTGTATTTGAAATTCCATCAAACTTCCATCCGTCATCTCAAACACAACACGAAACCAAGGTACATGTGCTTCAGACTGCATATGGGTATAGATTCCTTGCTTCTTTTCAACTACAGTCGCATCAACAGATTCAACTGCCGCACTGCTGTTATTGCTGAAGCTTAACAACATTTTGGTAAATACAAACATCATAATTATGAGTGCTGCTATACAGATTATAAATGCCATCCTATTTCTCCATTCCAGATATTTCATCCTGGGTCTGACTTATATATTGTTCACGATAAAGATTCCGGTATTCCCTTGACGTTACTTTATATCTTTCACGAAATACCCGGTTAAATGTCCTTTGGCTCTCAACTCCTGCATCCAGGCAAATGTCTGTGATGCTCTTACCAGTACATTCCAATTAATCTCCTGCAAGTTTTGTCTACTTTTTCTTCCCATTTGGCAAGTAATATACGTCTTCTGATATTATAATGTGCTTGTAAGATAAAGAAAGGAGGAAAACGAAATGAAAAGATTTAAAGCATACGTCAACTACCTCATGAACTTCTATGCCAACTACTTCAGAATTTACCGCTATATGTAAAGGACATTCCTGCCATCACAGGAATGTCCTTTACGGAAACCCAGTTTCAATGGTTTCCCTTATTATACTCTAATTTAGTTGCATTTGTACATGAACAGGATTCTCGAAAACATAGACAAAATTGAACAGAATTATGAAAATACTCTTACCAAGTTTTTTGATTTGTAAACCACTTATTAGCAGACGGATCCGCCAATGTTGAAAACGGATAGGCCGTTTTCCTTTCAGCTTTCAATTTGTCCATTAATAATCTCTGAATTTCCATACATCTGATGGATTTGCATTTTTCATCCTCAGCATTCTTTGAAGCTGCTCTTCTGTAAACCACAGATCGTGCAGTATTTTCCGAAATATAGAGGCTAGATATCAGACCGCTTCATTGCAATTATAAACTGTTGATTTACCAAGATTATTTACATATACGGTAATCAAGTCACCTTTTTTAAGATCCGGCTTTTCCCATACCAAACGGCTTTTGTGATAATACACTTTATCATGATATGTAAAACTATATAAAATCCTGTATGGAATCTGTCTTCTATATCTTGTGTATTTTTGCAAATATACTTTTTCTACCAAGCCATTCACTTTTGTACCATTTTCGATTAATTGTAAATGTAATTTATCAAGCTTTGCAGTATAAATTCCAAGAGCAGCACTTATTATACACAAAAGCACTCCCGTTATAGAAAACACAGTTCCCAACATGTCTGGATTCTGAATGCCTGAGTTTACTGCTGGTTTTAATATCCCAAGAAAACTTAAGACACCGGAAACAAGAAAGAATATTCCTATCCAAAAGAAGATAACTCTCAATAAATCTTCTGTATAGTTAAGTTTTTTCATATTTATTTTCTCCACAAGCATTCCATCAAAATTTTTTATCCTGTTTCAATCATATCTAATTTTACTTCAATTTAGTTAAATCCTCTAAATACATTTCTGTATGTCCACACTCTGGACAGACTGCAACTTTAACATCATCTATAGTTGTCGTTTTTTGTTTTTCATCTACATCTACAACGATCCCATAGCCACCGCCATTAACTTTAAGTCTTAAATCCGCTCTCATGACTGTTCCACACTTTTCGCATTTTCTCATTGCTGTCCTCCAAATATATGTTTCGCTTTCCTATTTTTCTTACTATATAATAGCAGACAAAATATTAACCACTGAATGATCTACCGTTCATACGATGCAATGATTTCCTTACTATCCGCTATTTTATAATCAAGCGTTTCCAAATTACCAATCAAATCAAATGTCATATCCGCATTAACTTGCAATTCATCTTCAATCTTAACTGCAGACGGCTCAACTTTTAGAAATACTGTTAATCCATAAGGCTTCGTTTCAGACTGTATCTGTATGCTATCATAAGAATATCCTTCCGGATACTCTTGCCCACTTACAATATTTATAACATTCGAAGAATCTCCTACATAATCTGTCTTGTACTGTGACAGGTCAGGAATCTCGTACAGTTCTTCTTTTCTGCCACATGCAGAAAGCAATATTGCTGATACCGTAAATAAAATAATTGGAATTACTTTTTTCATCATGAACCAGCTCCTCTTCACACTTTGATATGAAACAGCCTGCCCAATGAAACAGAAACTGCCATATATCTGATTCTTTATTTATAGATCAGCCTTTAAACAAACGAAGCATAAATCATAAAAATTTCTGCGATCAATATAATTCCTAAAACACAATCAATCATTAGGTTATATTGACCAACTGTTAGCCAAGTCTTCGAATGCATCAGAACATACTTTATACTTTTTATACCACTCAAGATTGTAACAGTCAGAAGGAGTATCGGCATTAAAAAAATTTCTATCTTATTGCCAAAGTCATCTGCGACTCCATTCCCAGCAAAGTGAACGGGAATAATCTCCGGTAAGAAAAAGAAGCTTATTATTGCAATCGCAATTCCAACGATGCAAATTCCCCATGTTAATTTCCTGCTGCTTATACCATCCATAACAGTGCCTTCCTCTCATATGTCAGATACTGGTACTTACTCAAAGCTCTCTAATAAGCTTACTTTTTGAGCAATTCTATAACAACCCAGCATGTAGCTATTGTTTGCATCAGAAAAACGAAATCACACACATATTTCATTCCAAATTTCAGAGAAGAGCTTCCAATCAGTCCAAAACCTATGCAAGTCGCACCTATGCTGAATATCAGAGCCAGAATACAAATAAGTACCTTATATTCTTTTCTCATATCCCTTTTCTCCCACATCTATATTAATTTATTGATAAAAATTTAAGGTTCCATATTTCTATTTTACATGAAGAATATGCTGCCTTGCCTCATCCGGAACGATATCTAATAAATATGTTTCCTTAGAAGAAATTTTTTCAAGAAACTCATCCAGTAAATTTTCTTCCTTACCTTCTGCTATTGGCAGAAGTTCCTCATACAAAACTGTAGGAATTCCAATAGAATACTTTTCTTCCTCATATACGAGTGAACCAAATGTCCAGTTTTCTTGTTCCTCCGGACATAATTCCATGATTAACTCAACGATCGGCAAATAATGATACATTTGTAGAAAACTTAAATTGACTTTTATCTGTGTCGTTCCACCCTCTGGGTCTTTTTCCGTTATCTCTATTCTCTTTCCTGTTACGGTCATTACAACTAAAGAATTTTTTGGAAGTTTTCCATTTATCTTATCTATTGATTTTGCTTGAATATAACCACGTTCCATAGCATTTGAACTATAAGTGCTATAACCTTTTGATTCGAAAACACCATAATAACGGTTCGAATTGTTTATTGCTATTAGATCCGGTGATTTGTATGTAGTTTTTCCATTAGCTGAAAGAAATCGATGTTTTTCTATGGGTGGCTGTGAACTGAGTTTTAATACCATTGATAAATGAACCATATACTCATAACCATATTTTTTCTTTCCAAGTACCGTAGTAAGTATCATTCCAATCCAATAATTAATTGCACCAATTTCTGTACTATCCAAATAGACTTTTCTTGCAGGATCGAATAAAAGTTCTCCATTTGGCGATAAAGCAACATATGTTTCAAACAGTTTAATTTTGAAATATATCTCCTCTTTACGATTTCTTTTGTTCGCCTTGTTCAAATATATATCTGGCATCCCAGCTGACACAATAGCATCCATTAGTTCCACTCCGGTAAATGACAATGTTCCATTGCTTCTTTTATTGTGGTCAGAAATTTTTCCAGGTTCCAGATACAAATCTATATAGTAAATATCTCCACGTTTTATCTTCATTGCCTAATTCCTCACAATTAATCATAGTTAAATTTAATTAGTTCCCATATCTATCACATAAATCATATTTTTCAAAGAATTAAAAATCTCAATATTCGTAAGAAACAATAATCTTTCTGCAAAAATCACAATTATAGGCAGCTATGCGGTCTCCAGATATCCTTGCTGCCAACTCTGGATCCGTATTTAACCGCAAACTCTCAGAGCCTTCTTTCCACTCCAGTCCTGCCCCTGCACCAACCGCATGCAACTGACCCTTTCGCATTTTTCCTTCACAATATGGACATCTCATATTCACGTCATCTCCTTTAAGTAATTAAAACTCCTCTTGTTCCCGAGAATTATCCTGTTCCTAGATAGATTGTATATCTCCTTTCGCATATGTCTTTCGCCTAAATGTTCTTTTCTATTTTTCTCGTTTCTTACGTTCTTTCATCAATAAAACAAATTGAACGGTCCATATTACACACGCTGCCAGACACCCAACTCCACTATATAAAAAATCTATGGCTGCCCCGGCTACAAATGGCAGTGCCATCCACATCATCCGATTTCCATATACTCTGCACATTTCTTTTTCATCATACTGTTTTCGTTCTTCCTTAGATTTCATATTATAGCCAGACAAAAATGCAGCGGCCTTTCCATTTGATTTTACAAAGCAGATTCCGAATAAAAACATAATCACTGCCATTCCCAAATCAAAGATAACACAGATTATCATTGCAGACACCTCACTTCCCACTCTGGCTATCAAATAAAAAAAGCCAAACACAACAGTAAAACTTATTATGTTTGGCTAGGTCAACTTGTTATTTTTTTATCACTTCTTATAGTTTTATTATACTATATATTTCTCTATAGTAAAACAATTTTTTATATTATTTTTTATTTTAATATTATATTTCTACTATCATCAATTTTTCAGATATTTTCAACGCATAAACAATGCTATTAGCTATAATATTTCCATAAAATTCATCATAGGTTTGTGTAAACGCAAAGAAACGGCGGCTCTGAAATCAAAGCCGCCGTTCCAAATTGTCTGCTTTTTTCTTTTGCCGTCGTGCGGCAGATAAGCAATTCATTCTATTTTGAACTTCTTTTATGCTACCTGATGTCTGCGATAGGAATGAATCGCCAAGAATGTAAACACAAATAATTCAATTCCTGCCGAAATCAAAATAACATGCGGTGTCCAGAAACTCATTCCACCGATATTCAGATAATTGAAATCTGCAAGCTGAGAAAGGAAATTGTTCTGCATACCAATTCCGGCAGATGGAAGTATGGTAGAGAGCCATGTTGCTCCCATCGCCACATAAGCAAAAAGCGGCATGAGAAGAACTACAATAGAGATCAGCAGAACTGTCAATGTGTCTTTACATTTTGCAGACAGGAACAACGTACAGCTAACCGTTGCTAATACAGAAAGTAAGCCCGCTGCTGCGAGAATTATCTGCAACTGCCCCAGATTGATGTTTGGCAGATTAATGATAGAGTATCGCATCTGAAACGATGTTTTTAAGCAATCCGTCCCGAACGCTGCATCTAAAATCAGAATGTGTACCGTGATCCCGACAAGGAAAGTAACAACGAAAAGTGTAAATGCCGCCAGAATTTTGGTAATTGCTAATTGTTTATGCCCGTATTTGGTGGTTCGCAGGATGCTGTCACCGCCCGTTTGATATTCTCCGGCGAAAGTAGATGCTGCGATTGCCACACACAAAATAGCAAGGAACAAAATATAAAACTCAATATAATCAAATGCATCTTTTGAAATTCCAGAATGAAGATAAAATGGCGTATCAAGTTCTGAATATTTTTCAAGAGCTTTCTGCTGTGCGGTTTCGTTTTCTCTTTGCTCATTCCGCATGACATCCTGTAAATGTTCTGCGCACTTTTCATAATAGGCTCCGTCAATGTCATTCGGGTCAATATCCATTAAATCAGCACCAATGCCTGTTACTGGATCAGCAAACGCTTCGGACAGACCCATCAGCAAGTGACGGAACGGGACGATTTTTTCAATAAATACAGCCAGAGGAAAGCCCTCTTCCTCGACTGGCCCATATTCTCGAACGCAGCTTTGATAAGTTTCCAAAGCCGATTTGATCCTATCCGGGGTCACTTCACCAGCGGATGTTTTATATAAATCTTGTTTGTACTTGATAGCTGCCAAGCCATCTAATTCTGTAACCGTGCCATCTTCGTTTGGACGGTTAATACCCTCAAATGAAATAGGCAGGTATGCCATGGCTACGGAAAGCAAAAGTGCGATTGCAAGTAAAATCAGGGTGCGCCGTGACTTCAAAATACGTTTTAGTTCAAGTCTAAAGAGCCGCATATTATCTGTCCTCCTTTTCCAAGTCTGTCTGCGGGAACAACCACAGATACAGATCTTCCAATCGTGGCTCCGTTGTAACAGCCCCATCAATTTCCGAATGTTCGGACAGATAACGAATAGAAACCTGATTGTGATCTTCGCCTCGCTGATTGATAATGCGCAGCCGCATTTCACATTCCGGCAGCTTTGAGGTCGGAATTATGCAATTCCAAACCTTGCCCTCAATCCGCTTGACAAGTTCTGCGGTAGTTCCGACATCAACAATTTCTCCGGCTTTCATAATTGCGTTGCGCGTAGAAATATATTCTATGTCAGATACGATATGGGTGGAAATCAACACGATTCGATCATGCGAAAACTCGGAAATGAAATTCCGCAGACGCACGCGCTCCCCGGGATCAAGTCCTGCTGTCGGTTCGTCCATGACAAGTATCTCCGGGTCGTTCAACATAGCCTGCGCAATACCAACACGACGCTTCATGCCGCCTGACAGATTGGAGATTTTTTTCTTTTTCACATCGGAGAGCGAAAGAATGTCCAACAAATGATTGATCTTTTGGGTGGTTGCCCTTGTAGGAATATCTTTCAGCGCAGCCATATACTCCAAATAATCTTTGACCGTAAAATCCCGGTGATACCCAAAATCCTGCGGCAGAAAGCCAAACTTGCTTCGGTAGACTTCACCTAACTCTCGAATGTCTTTTCCGTCATAGTAAACCGCTCCGTTGGTTGGTGTCATAATATCAGCAATCATGCGCATGAGCGTGGTTTTCCCTGCACCATTCGCCCCCAAAAGTCCCCAAACGCCGGGAGTCAATGTCAGATTGACATCATTTACTGCTGTTTTGTCTTTGAACTGCTTGCTTAAATGCTCTATTTTCAGTTCCATGCTTACACTCCTTTCTTTTGCTTCAGCTGAACAATAAAAAGCCCTTGTTCGATAATCATTGTACCGAACAAAGGCTTTTCAATCTCAAAAATCACACGCTTAAATTCCTAAGTAATTCCTAAGATCACAGTCTTATTTTCCTAAGCGGAAAGGGGTAATGTAATCACAAAGTCTATGGTTTCGTTTTGACTGGATGCAGTAATCGTTCCACCGTGTAAATGTATAATTTCTTCCGCAATAGAAAGACCAAGCCCCGCACCACCTGTATTAGAAAGCCGGGCATCATCCAAGCGATTGAATTTTTCAAATATACTGTTAAGCTGTTCCTCCGGGATTGTTTCCCCACGATTTTCAAAAGTGATCTGAATATCATGTTCTAACCGTTTAGCGGATATAGTGATCTCTGTCTGCGGGTAGCTATATGACGCTGCATTTCGTAAAAGGTTACTGAAAACTCTCGCCAGTTTTTCAGGGTCAGCGTTCACGGATAAGTTATCCTCCGCAGTAAATACCGCTGTATTGCCATTTGCGGAGAGTGTCGGATATATTTCATCTATTACCTGCGCAATCAGACAATGTAAATCCACAGTTTCTTTTTTGATAATAACCGTATGTGCATTGTACTTGGTAATTTCAAAAAGTTCATTGATGAGCTTTTCAAGGCGTTCTGCCTTATTCAACGCAACTTTTACATACTTTTCCTTTTGCTGTTCAGGCATGTCAGGGGCTTCATGGAGCAGGCTCAAATAGCCGATTACCGTTGTGAGAGGAGTGCGTATATCATGTGCCAGATACATAATAATTTCATTTTTCTTCTCTTCTGCCTGCTTTGCAGCCCGTTTGCTCAACAGAACAGACATTTTGATTTGATTAAGTTGTGCCTCCAATTCTTTCAGTGGGTCAGGCAATGATACGGTATGATTGTTCTGCTCATAGACCGTTTGGGTCGCATCAATTACTTCATCCAGATAGCCCCACGGCTTTTTCCAATAGTAATTGAAAATACATACAAAGCCGATCATCAGATACAAAATAAAAAACAGATCGAGTCGCCAGTAGAGCCATGCAAAAATACCGTTGTCAAATTTTGAAAAGATGTAGTCCAAGATAAGGGTCAAACCATATCCAACAACGGTATAAACCAGCAATGATAGGTATAAGCGCACTTTAAGGCGCTTTTCTGTTGTCATTTCTTTATTCGACATGAGAATACACCTCCTACCGATTAGCAAACAGAAGAAAGCCAAGCAGACCAATCACGACAACACTTACTATGCCTGCCAGAATGGAAAACAGTCTGTTTGCTTTTATTCTATTTCCGATTAACCGGGCTGCCATCGAATATACAGCAAGCCCCAAAAGACCACCTGCCGTATTTGTAAGTACATCAGTAATATCAGAACGTCCGACTGCTAAGATATACTGCATAGTTTCCAATAAAAAACTTGTTCCAGCAATCAGCATGAACTTCACATATAATTTTGTTCTTGGCAGAAGCATTTGAAGATAAATGCCCATAGGAACAAAAATCAAGAAATTTTCGAGTACCTCTGTTAAGTGAAATGCTGCGCCAACTTCTTTGTCATAGTGAAAAGGAATAAGGTTTATACTCCTTACTTTATCCAGATCACTGATTGAAAACTGTAGTTTGAACAGTATGATCCAAACCAGAAGTGCCAGATAAATTAAGAATAAAATAGTTGCCAAACAATTTGATTTTCTCTTCATAGCGTTCTCCTTTCGCTTAAATTTTGTAGCCGACACCCCAAATCGTTTTAATATACTGCGGAGTATCGGAAGTATCGTTCAGTTTCTCGCGCAGATGCCGGATATGCACAGTAATTGTGCTGCTGTTTTTAGAGTAGTATTCATCTTTCCAAACTGCATGAAACAGTTCCTCAATGCTTACAACATTCCCAGCACTTTCCAAAAGAACCTGGAGGATAGAAAATTCTGTCGGTGTCAGAGAAACCGGCTCACCGTCTAACAGACATTCATGGGTCTGCACATTCAGGCACAATTTGTTATAGGAAAATTCCGATGGAACTTTCTCTGTGATGATACCGGACGAATATTTCTTGTAACGTCTTAACTGTGCTTTCACTCTGGCAACTACTTCAAGTGGGCGAAAAGGTTTTGTCACATAATCGTCCGCTCCCAATGTCAGCCCCGTTATTTTATCCGTTTCCTCAATTTTAGCCGTTAGCATTATGATTGGATAAGTGTATTTCTTTCGGATAAGCTGGCAAAGTGAAAAGCCGTTCATATCCGGGAGCATAATATCCAGAATGGCAAGATCAATGTCGCCGCTTTCAATACACGACATGGCATCCGTTGCGCAGTAAAATTTATAAACGACGTAATTTTCGTTTTTCAAGTAGACCTCCAACAGATCCGCTATATCTTGCTCGTCATCTATAATCAGTATCTTTTCAGACATATTTTCAACTCTCCTTTTTACTTGTACTCGATTAAGTATAACAAATACAGCATCTAAATTCACAATGGATTGCATGCGAAATTATTAAGATTTTCCTAACTTTTTTCATGCTAATATGATAATGCACATTAGCATATTAGCATGAAAGTAATCACAAATAACACCCATGAACAAATTTAATTATAACAATGTCCCTTTGCAAATGCTTGTTTTATTGCTTTCATTATGGAATACTATCGAAAATAGACATTTTTTTGTGCAAAACCACGAACTTGTCCATTTATAAGAAAAAGAATAAATTATTAGGGATATTTTTGATTTCTGCACGTCTAATAGATGTAAAGAAAATGCTGGCTGGCAAAAAAAGAGGTGGTGTTTAAATGACAAAGGAACAACTTGGATCTCTGATCCTGGATTCAGAAAGACAATTATACTCAACTGCAAAAACAATTTTATTTAGTGACTATGACTGTGCAGATGCTATTCAGGAAACAATTGTGAAGGCTTTTTCCAACGTCGGTACATTAAAAAACGATAACTATGCCCGGACCTGGTTAATCCGTATCTTAATCAACGAATGTTACAGCCTTGTGCGTAAATCCAGTAAATTTATCCCATTGGAAAATCTGGCTGACAGACAGGAACCGGAATCAGAAAAAACAAAGAATTACAGTGAATTGTATACAGCCGTAAATTCCTTAAAAGAGGAACTGCGTTTACCCGTTATTCTATACTACATAGAAGATTTCAGTGTAAAAGAAATCGCCCAGATCCTTGAAATATCGGAAGGTGCCGTTCAAAAGAGACTTGCAAGGGCAAGAGGAAAATTAAGGCAGGAATTACAGGAGGTGTCAATATGAGATTAGAAGATATGAAAAACGATATTCCCGAAACACCGGATTTTATCCATAATATGATTCAAAATGAGGTGGCAAAGCAGCTGACGGATAATAAAGTGGCGAATCTGCGAAGAAGAAAACGATGGACAGCTCCGAAAGTTGCCGCAGTGGCAGCTGCGTGTGTGCTGGCAGTTTCCACGGCAGTATATGCAGGAGTAAATCTGTATCACTGGTTTTTGGAAAAACAGGGTTCTTATGGTGTTTCAGTCAAAATTGATGCTGGTGATGCAGCAAAGAAGACCGTACTTCCAGATGAGGTCCCAGAGGTAAATCTGTCTACTAAATATGTTCCGGAGGGCATGAGCTGGATTGACGAGTACCATCTCCAATATCCTGAGCATGGCATGACTGGCGGGTTCAGTTTTTCATTTGTCCTGTTGGATAAAAATGATCTGGGACAGGTAGTACAGGATCAGAATGTTATTGATAGTGAAGAGCGTACATTTGGGAAATACCAGGGGATATATCTCAAATATAATAGCATTACCGAAAGCGGGGCTCTTAACCAGAGAATTTATCTTGTCTGCCCGGATTTATATCGTGTGCTTATGATCTACATCGGAGATGATGTGCCAAAGGATGAAGCCATAAAAGTTGCAGAGAATCTGGCGATTGAGGGAAACACGACTATGGTAAAGACCGCCGGATTGCCTACATGGAGCGGAGAGATGATATCTGAAAAGACAGAAGCTGATAATGATGAAATAAGTACTTCTGTAAATGAGAAAAAACTGCCCATTTACCAAATTGGTGACACCTTTGATCTGGATGTGATTGGTGAAAACACAAATGGTGAATATCTGGAAAAAACGATTTCTGCAAAGGTAGATTCTGTTCAAATTTCTGATACTCTTCAGCTTCTCGATCCGGACAAAATACCACAAGAATGGGCGGAAGCCATTGATGCTGATGGAAAGCTATCTACAAACACATTGAATTATGTGAAATCGGGCGACGGAATCGATTCCCTGGATGAAATTGTGAAGTCAGAGGAAGTGAATCAGAAACTGGTCTATGTTACAGTTACCTATATCAATCATTCAAATGAGGAAATCGACCATATGCTTTATCTTGGTGCTTTACTGACCCTGACTAAGGAAAATGGAAAAGTGCAGCTTTACATTCCAACAGAACAGGCCGGCGATGGCTATGACTACATTAGTTGGACCGGTGTGGCAAAGACTGGAGAAATGGTATATTATAGTGTCTCTGAAAATTATGGCAACGGTGGAAACTATATTTCCTCTATAAAACCAGGCGAAAGTGTACAACTGAACATGGCCTGGATCGTAAATGAAAGCGACCTCAAAAATCTGTATCTGAATGTGACTGGAGACGGAGCTTCATATGAGTTCTCTGAATATATACTGAAAAAGGGACTAGTAGATATTCGCAAATAATATGCTATCGTTTATGATTCCTTTTTTTTATATGTCATATATGAAAAAGCGTTTTTCGATTCCTTTTGGTTTCGAAAAACGCTTTCTTTTATTCTGTATAGATGTTCCCATTCTCATCCGTCCAGGTACCGTCACCATTGTCTGTGTATCCGACCCCATCTGCGTCACAATAATAATAATCTCCGTTTGTTGTTTCTATTACATTAACAGTACCGTTACTGCCCTGAAGTTCATGCTGTTCCAGTTGGTTTCCGAAATGATAACCTTCGTCATTCCAGGTACGATATGAATTTCCATTGGCATCTGCCCAGTTTCCATCTCCCTGATAACTGTATCGGCTCCCATAATCATCAGAATAGGTCCCATCTCCGTTATCGTAAAGAACTCTGGATTCTTCATCTCCTCCACCCGGTGCTACAATTGATGCTACACCGGAAGTAGTAGTGAATCCACTGGTATATGGTACGCCTGCTGGCAGATTTTCATAAGATGAAACAGACCCGTTGTTGTCAGAGGTAATTCCATCATCGGTCGTTTCACTTACCTGTCCGCTGTTTTCCATGGCAGGTTCATCATTTGTTTCCGCATCCGCTTTTTCCTCTTCGTCTACAGAATCCTCTGTATCTGTATTCTCTGTCACTCCTCCTTCGTCCTGTGTTTCAGCAGCTTTCTGCATAGTTACCATTTCAGAAAACGGTGCATAATCCGGTACATTATTTTTCTCTGGATCTGCATTTTTTTCAATACCAGACTTCTCCGTCTCTACTGAAACTGTATCTGTCCCGGCAGAGACATTAAATACCAGATTACCGCCTGCAAGCAGCAGCGTCACAAGAATTCCCGGAAGAATTCCTTTGCGGAGTTTCCGAATGTTCACCATATACAGAATCCGATCTTTAAACACCATTTCGCTGTCATTAAGACTTGCTGTCACATATGGAATCTGATTTTCCATGGCCACTGTCCTGAGAAGCAGCTGTCGATATAATTTATGTTCCTTTTTATTAACTCTGCGAACAACCGCTGTATCACACAGATTCTCAATATCCTTATCCGCTTCTTTCAGCATGATAAGAAGAAAGGGATTGAACCAGTATATCGATGCACAGATTCGAAGGAGCATCTTATACCAGAGATCCCGATGGCAATAATGTGTAAGTTCATGGTAAAAGATAAGTTTTCTTTCTTCTGCTGAATACCCGGTTGCTGGTAGATACAATTTTGTATGTAAAAGTCCTGCAAGAAGCGGCGTGGTAAGACCTGCGTTTTGCCTGAGCTCCGGTATTCTGCGTACGTGCTTCTTTTGACACGCTGCACGGTACATCTGAATACTCACCGTATCACTTACCTGCAGACTCATCCGTTCCAGATTCCTTATAGAAAAATAATATGCCAGCAATTCTCCTGTCAGTTTAAGTACCGCTACGCTCAGCCAGACAACAGCAAAAATCACAGCCACAATTCCCAGCCATTTATCTGATTCATACCTGACAGTTCTCTTTTGTTCCGGGATTTCTGTCAGATTTTTCATGTCATTGCTCGCAGATGATACGGTTTCTGTTACCTTCTGACTTCCCTCTGATCTGACTGCGTAATCCGTTATCTTCGGGTTTTGCGTATTCTGTTGACTGCTTTTAAGTACTTTGAAATCCACCAGTGCCAGATTCGCCGGAAGGCGCACCGGAACACAAAGGCTTATCGTAATTAACAGCCAGATAAAGTACTTCCATCTCGCTGATACACGTCCTTTAAACAGAGTCGCAAGCACTTTTACCAGTAAAATTACTACTGCTGCAATAATGTTCAGTTTCAGAATGTGCAGAACAAGAACCTCCATAATTCGCTATTCCTCCCTGTCCTCCAGGTTCTTAAGAAATTCACTGAGATCCTGGACTTCTTCCGAGCTGATTTTCTTTCCATGATAAAGTGAAGTTACAAACTTTTTTAGTGAATTCCCATAAAGTTTCTCAAGAACACTCTGGCTTTCATGTGCCTGATAATCTGACTGCGAAACCAGAGGTGTATACAGATTCATTTTTCCCTGTTTCGTCACTTCCACGAAATTTTTGTTCTCCAATCTGGTCAGCAATGACAAAATTGTTGTTGATGCAAGCTTTTTCTTCATATTGATCACTTTCTCAATCTCCGGTCTGGTCATCGGCGGAGTATTATTCCAAAGAACGAGCATAATATCCAGCTCTGATTCCGGAAGCCTCTGGTAAGTTTTTTTCACTCTTTCATACCTCCTGTTACATATTTTCTACAAATGTAGGAATAATTCTATTTTACCACGGTTCACGGAAATGGCAAGGGCTTTTGCACAATTTGCAAATACCCTTGCCATTCCTGCAGCTACTGACCACTATCAATCTATTTCTGTATAACTGTTGCCATTTTCATCACTCCATGTCCCGTCTCCGTTGTCCGTAAATCCTGTACCATTTTCGTCCTGGAAATAATAATCACCATTTGTAGTTTCCGTAACCGTCACAGTATTACCGTTTGCATCCTGAAGATCATGCTGCTCCAATGTATGTCCCAGATGATGAGTGTCATCATTCAGAGCTGAGTAGGTATTTCCATTTTCGTCGGTATAAGTTTCATCCCCATTATCGGTATAGTTCATTCCATCATCTCCACGATATTCACAAGAATAATCTTTGTGAAGAATGTAATTAATCTCAATGGTATTTCCATCACTGTCAACTAATGTCATTGGTGAAGTAGTAAGGATATCGGAATCATCATTGCTGTCCGAGGATTTTGTAGAAGCATTTTCTTCTGTATCGGAGGAATCTGAATCTCCTCCTGACTTCTGACTGTCAGTATCTGTAGTTGCCTTATCAGAAGAATCATCGGTCTGGTTTTCGTTCTCCTGTCTGGTAAGTGAAGGATTCCCAGGATAAGAAATATATTCTACGAATTTTCTGACGTCACTGATGTCATCTGCATCTTTTGCATATCCCACTGCCATATACAGGCTGTTTTCCTCTGAATAAATTGTCTGATAGCAGGCATCGTATGTGTCATTGCATTTGGCAATCCCTGTTTTGACATCCTCCAGTGAGTATTTATAGATATTTACATAATCATTTCCGTTCGTATAGCTTGCATAGGTACCTTCCGTATCTGCTTTTTCCCATTCAGATCCAGCCGGCGGCTGTGTATAGAAATCGTTATTTCCCGCTGCCATAACCGTTGCAGCTGAAAAAATCCCAAGTGTTGCTACCGTCATAAGTGTCATAAATTTTGTCTTCATCGTGGATTCTCCTAGAATTTTATTTTCTACATCTGTAGAAGTTAATTGTATTCTACAACTGTAGAATACAATTGTCAATTCTTTTTTTATATATCCTTTTATTTCTTTTATCATCTTTTATTTTAATAAATTTGCGTATAATCATTCCGGTAAGTCTCTGCTCCTCTGCATATGTTTTCAGCTTATCCTTCGTAACTTCATCCTTTGTATACGTCAGATTACGATTAACCTGCTGGGCACTTTCAATTGCACGCATTAAACCTTTTGTTTGGGATGCTTCATTATATCTGTTATAAATATAACATTGTTCTTTCACATATTTCAGAGTCTCGTCCATTTGCCTGGCAACTGCTTTTATGTCAGTTTTTACAGAATAAACTATAGTTATCAGAAACAGAATCAGTCCTGTAGTAATAATGATGATTTGAGTCTGCCCTCTGGACAGTTTAGTTATTTTCAATTTTGTCCACCTCCAGATATCCACTGGTTTCGGGAAGATATTTTTTTAGAATTTTCTCTTCACTTCCATCTTTTCTCATTTCTTTAAAGATTTCTGTGAGTTTTTCCGGAAGTTCACTATCCGTGTTTTTAGGAAAAGCTACCCCGATTCCTGTAGTCAGGATAGCTTCGTCCAGGATTCTTATCTTTGCCCCGTAATCTTTTATATACTGTTGTATGGAAGTTTCATGAGCTGCTATGGCATCAACATAACCTTTTCCAAGAGAGGTAAAAAGCAGTTTTCGGTTTTCTAAGCTATACACATCTTTTACCAATGGAATAGAAAGATTCGTCCTGTCAAGAAAGATATCCTCAGGCTTCGTGGAAGCCTGTACTGCGATTACTTTTCCCGACAGATCACTAAGCTTCTTTATATTGCTGTTTTTATTGACTGCAACGACCTGCCGGCTCACCATATATGGACCAGCCCACTTATAATCATTCTCCCGACCATCCATGGAAAAGCGCCCCCATAAACAGTCTATCTCCTTATTTTCCAGATCTTTATCTTTATCATCCCATACAATCTTTGTAAATACCGGCTTATAACCAAGGCGTCCCAGAGCTTCATTTGCAATGTCAACATCAATCCCTGCCGGTTCTCCATTTTCATCGGAATAATTAAAAGGTGGAAAATCGTCACTTCCAATGATTATCTCTAGCATATTTTCCTGTGAAGATGTACTTTTCTGTGTTGTAACTGAACATCCTGATATCAGTAATACCCCAAAAGCAAACAAAAACGGTATTACTGCCATGTATTTAGATTTCATGCTATGGTACCTCAACAATTTTCTCTGATTTTTTTTGATTTTACGTCATTATAATAACTCTGTTCATACTGAATTTACATAACAAAACATGCACAAAATTTTATATTTTTTACAAAGAACAGGTGATTTTTCAAGTGGGTCATGTTATGTAAATTTCACTCAGAGTGGTGCTCCATCACTTTCACTCTGAAACTCCATCTTCATTTTTACTTGTGCCAGTTTTATTTCCGGTACTCCTTCAGAAATGGACATAAAAAGCGCCATAGGTTTTTTCCAATGCCTATGGCGTGTAAATAATTTTCTACTCTGCGGATACCTTGTTTATGATTGTCTGCCTGAACAGGCATCTATGCCAACAGATTTCTCTATACTTTTGAAATTTTATGATACTCTTTTTTCTCTGGAAAATACAAAACTATACAATAAGTTAAATCGTCTGCGTTAACTTCCATTCGCCCATCCATCTGCTCCATCATAATAGAAATATTCTGCAACCCAATCCCTGTTTTTTGATGCTCAGAATCAAACCTAGTAATACTATTTTGAATACTGATCCCTACTTCTTCATTCCCATAACAAAGCTGTATACATACCTCATTTTCATGTTTTCCATATTTTTCAATATTAGAAATAATATTATTCATAATTCTGCCAATAAAATCTGTATTTATACATACAGATATCTGTCTCCACTCCAACCGATCTGTATTTACTTTAAATCCTTCATATTCCAGTAAAGCACACAGTTCAGAAAGATAATCTCCAAAAGCACACATAATATCTTCTGCAGGTTCCAGTTCTATGTGGTGTCGTGAATTTACAAAAAAATATTCAAACATCTGCTCCGACAAATCTCTGATCTGAAGTACACGATCAAAGGCTTTATTTATATATTCCTGAGTAACCGCACCTTCTTTTTGCTGCTTTTTTAGAATCTCAAGATATGCCATCAAACCAGTCAGAGGAGTACGCAGATCATGTGACATTCCTAACACCAGCTTCTCCTGTGCACTCTTCAGGTCATACTCTATCTGCTCTTTTTTCACCAATGTTTGTCTCATATGTTCCAGTCCACTGGCTAACTGTGCAATTTCATCTGTTCCCTGAACAGTTACATTCCCCTGCAAATTTCCTCTGCTGATTATATTTACCTCTTTCATAAGGCATTGTATATATTTTACATTCTCATACATTCCGGATACAACAATTCCAATACACGCCGCGACTCCAAGTACAACAGAAAAGACCATCAATATGTTAAAATATTTATCCGCTGTTCCTTCATATATATATACATCTGCCGTTCCATCCTTAAATGAAATTCTGTGGTACATTCTCCATGTCAGATTTGGTATTTCTCTGCTGCCATACATAATTTTTCCGTTGTAGGAAATATCAAACAACAGCCATTTTCCCCTTGAAATCGTGAAGTCATCAATATTTCGTTCTGTACCCCATTTTTTTAACATTTTATAATCAGATGCACTCAACTTATTTTGTGTGACATATTCCTGAAGTTCTTCTGCACGTTCTGTCTCTTCAGCATAAACATATCCTGTACGAAAGAAAAAGCGTTGCAGTAACCCCTTTCCCCCGAAATATGTCACGCTTAACACTAATAAACCTGCTAATAACCCCTGCATAAGATAGCAAATTATCTTGCCTGTCAAACTATTTCCGCAAATTTTATCCAAGGCGATATCCCTTTCCCCATACGGTTTGAATCATCTTTGGCTTTTGTGGATCATCTTCGATTTTCATTCGTAATCTTCGGATATGCACCATAACAGTATTTCCAGATGAATATAAGAACGGCTCCTCCCACAAACTCTCATAAAGATTTTTTACCGAGAATACCTTTTTCGGGTTTTCCATCATAAGCAATAAGATTCTGTATTCCATTTCTCTGAGACTGATTTCCTTTTCATTGCGGAATACCTCATTACATTGAGTATTCACTTTTACTTTTCCATATTCAATCCAATGTTCTTTTGTCTTCTCACCTTGTAATGTCTGACTATATACATGATATCTTCGTAGTAACGCTTTAACCCGGGCAAGAAGTTCCGCATACGAAAATGGTTTCACGAGATAGTCATCACCTCCTGCCATAAGTCCGAGTAATTTATCAGATTCCTGACTTTTGGCTGTCAGAAACAACACTGGAACATGTGAGATTTTTCGAATTTCTTCACAAGTTTTTATCCCGGATATTCCCGGCATCATAATATCAAGAATAACAAGGTCAATATCATCTGATACTTTTTTCAAACACTGATATCCATCCTCTGCTTCCTGAACAATATATCCCTCACCTTCAAGAAGTATCCTCACTCCTTCTCTAATTGCTGCATCATCTTCTACAACCAAAATATGATTATCCATTTTCATCCTTTCGTCTTCTAAACTGCATATACCCATATTTGCTGACATTGAGAAATCAGGGTCGTATATTCCCATTTTTTTGAACTGTTTGTATAGCTGAATGGATCGTTTACAGAAAATTTCTTTCTGGAATAATCATAAATAACAATAAAATGCCCTGAATTTGTAAAATCTCCGGGACCCATAGCACAGATTATCAGATTTCCATCTTTAAGTCTGTCGGCCATTTCCTGTTCTCCCAGCATATCAAATTGCGAAGCAATTACACCGTAATCCAAAGCAGCTTCTCTCATGAATTTCCAGGATGTTCCAATACCATCCACATAATATCCCTCGTTCATGGATTTTTGCGCAAGCACAGGTGGTATTGCCTCTGTATTTCTGGTTAAACTGTATATTACCATTGCCATGCACGTCGGACCACATCCGGAAATTCCTATATCACTTGTTCCATAAGGTTCATATCCCCATCTTTTATCCCATTGAATAAATAAAGGAACTTTTTTCTTCTGTTCCTCAAATGTAAGTCCTTCAGAAGACTTCTTGTGTACATCATTGTATCCTTCGACAAATTCCAGCATTTCCGGATTCCTTTTTAAATCCTCTAAAAGAATATCCGGATAATTTTCTGTATGTAAAAATATCTTCTTCCACTCTGCACTTTCCATTATCTGTTTTTTGTAAGCGTCTGTCAATATAATACCCTCTTCAGTTTTTTTCGCTCTTACTGTCACAACTATCCATGCTGCCAGAATTAAAATCAGAAGAATAATTTTACTACAACTTTTTCCCATATGTTTTTTTCTTTTTTTCATCATAAATCACCATTAATATGATCCCGGTAAATCCTGCCATTGTTGGAATTGAAGCTGTAAACCCTACCGAACCATTAATTCCTGTAAGCAACATATTTTTACTGTTTACAGTATACATCCATATTGCAGGAAAGTTCTGTGCCACATCAATATGAAAAATCTGGCTTTCTCCTGATAGAATATTATACAGACAATGAATCATAACCGAAGACCATATAGAACCTGTCTGCTCTGTAACAAGTGCCAATGCAATTCCTGCAATTTCAACAGAAATAATCATCATAATTACTTTTTTTATATCAGAAGTATCAATCCCATCAAAATGATAAACAGCGAATAAAAAACTTGAAACAAACACTGCACATTTCTTTCCAAAAGTATTCTGAAGCAATCTTAAAATCATACCACGAAAGACAATTTCTTCTGTTACTGCCGCTTTAATACCTGATGATAAAATAGAAATTGTAACTACATCTATGATTTCTTTATATGTAAGGTTTCCTTTTTCAAGTGTTCCCTTTGTAAAAAATATATAAAAAAGGCATATTAATACCGGCATTAATACCGCTGTTATACACCACTTTTTTTTCGGAAGCGGCATTCCTAAAAACAAATCCTGCATTTGAATTCTTATAATATACTTCGTATATAAATATATCATGGTCAGCAGGCTCAAAATCGCAAATGTCACATATAGAATTCTCACATATGGATTCTTCTCACATATCCCATATGCAAATGCTATACTAAATTCATCCGTAAGCTGAATAAGAATGAATGCTATTGCAATATGGAACGTACATTTTATTTTCATAAATGCTCCTTTACTTTTCTCCTCATGTATTATTTTCTAAGAGTTATCTCTTAGAATGTACTTATACAATAACATTTAATTCTTACCTGTTCATTTAACTGTACCTTAACTATTCTTAACTATCTTCAAGCAGATGCAAGGCCTATGACGAAAGCTTTGCCTTAGAAGCTATAGCATCATCCATGGTCATGTTCCCCATAAAATTTGTTTTTCATGTCTACCATCCGAATGCGTCCCGGATCAAAGCCCCGGTTTCTCCGTCTATATAAAACAATTCCTGTTCTTCTGGTGAATCCTTCCATTGGTAGGGACAGCAAAAACTCCATACAGGTCTGTAAACAATTCCATCTGCAGTTTCATCAATATAATATTTCAGGCGGATTTTCGTAACTGGAATCGTGATTGGTTCTGTTTTCTCCGTCGTGTCCTCTTCCGTAAAAAATCCGATTTTTCCTTCTTTTACATATTGTTCCACCGATTTCATAATTTCTTCCATGGGAAGCATAGTAACTGTTTCTTTCTCTTTCACCTGAAGCGGGATTGGTATTTTGAAATAGCAGTCTTCAGGCTTGAGACCAAATCCTGTGCTTCCCTGATAATGATACTGAGAAAGTCCACCTGCCGGTATTCCATTCAACAGAACTTCTATGTCGTAATAATCATATCCTTCCGTCATGTCGCTAATTGGTTTTCTTACAGAAGTTCCAGATAAATCAGCTTTGGAAAACAGTTGATTTATAATATTTAATTTCTCATCTTCCGTATTCTCGCCTAAAAATCCCAGATCTTTTTCACTTAATCCATCACACTCTATCATCCCATCCGAAATAAATAACTGCAGTCCTTTTTCTTTATTTTCCCAGACCGTTTCATCTGTTACAGATTTTTCCCATCCATCTTTCCCGCCAAACCAGGAGCAGATGTCTTTCTCTGATATATTGCATTTTTTCAGAACTCCCTTTGAAACGTCATCAGTATTTCCGGTAATATCAGCTTCTATTGTAAGGGTTCCTGATTTCCCTGGCAGAGAAGCTGTTACATGGTTTTCCTTTACCTGCAACATTGTTTTCTCCGGATCATATTTTTCATTTACACTCGTAGTATTTGACGAACTTTCCAAATCTGTTGTGTTCTGCGTACTCTCACCCGAAGATGGTTCTACTCCGGTGTCAGCAGCCTGCAATTTCCCTTCTTTTCTATATTTTTCAATGATATCCTTTACTTCATCCTTTAATGGAAGGGTTAACGTAAGAGTCTGAGGCGTATATCCTCTGTAAACGTCCTCCGCAGGAAGTGCATAAGAAACCTTTCCTTCTGAATCTGTAAAAGAACCAATTTTAAAAATCTTTTCGTAAGCTTCAGTGTCTTTCCAGGTATAATAAATCTTACCGTCATAAACAGGATATGCCTGAATAGTCATGGAAAGTTCTACTTCAGAATCTTCTTTTAATATTTTCTCAATCAAAGCGTCATCATACAAAGTAATATGCCCATAATAAAGATCTTCTCCTTCTATTTTATTTAAAGAAGCCAGTGCATCTTTTCCATTCACCGTTGCATGATCACGGCAAGTGATCATATAATTCTTTGCCTCATTGGAAGGTTCTCCGAGAAAACTTAAACCGCCGCCATCAAAATACGCTTCTTTAACAGTCAGCATGGACTGATTCCAATCGACCGTCTCGGGAGTTATTGGATAAGAAGTAATATTTTCCACATTTTCTGCAGTTGACTCAGGTTCTGTGACAACCATTTGAGCTGCCTCCTGTTCAGCGACCCCCTGTTGTTCAAGTTCTTTATACAGTCGTCCGATATTTGTTGCAAGTACGCCAGTACTAACTCCTAATATAGCAGCTACCGGAAGAAGAATCCGAATTATTTTTTTCTTATTTCCTGAATTTTTCGTTCTTTCTCCATTTGTTTTTTTACTTAAAGCCCCCGTTGTTTTCTCGTCTGGGGAATTTAAAATTCCGCTCAGAACATCTTCCATGGCTTTATCAATATTTTCCGGTATTGCAGTTTCTTCTTTTAAAATCCTTCTGATTTCTTTCATATAGTCTCACCTCCTGATCACCTTTTTTAATTTTGCTCTTGCCCGGGAAAGTTTGGTTGATACGGTATTGCTGTTCATTTCAAGAAGGGCACTGATTTCCTTAACTGAAAACTCATCAAAATAATAGAGTTCCACGATTTTCCTACTTTCTTCATCCAGGCATAAAAGCAATTGTTTCCATTCACAGAGATTCAGTTCTTCACAATGTACACCTTCTGCAAAATCATCCAGTTCTGCTGCATGGTTCTTTTGGCGGAGAATGTCCTTGCACTCATTTATAAGGATCCGCATCAGCCAGGTTTTAAAATACTTCGATTCTCTCAGTCTCTGTATATTTTCATAGCAGGATAGGATTGTATTTTGCAGGGCATCTGCAATGTCCTGCTCATCCCGAAGATAAATCCAGGCAGTCTTATACAGGCTCTGCTTATTCATCCGGATTAATCTGACAAATGCTTCTTTATCTCCATTTTTAGCCTCTGTTATTAAAGCATCCATAAAGTACCTCCTTTTCTTCTTATAATTATTAGACTTGAAAAACAGCCATTTGCTTTCAAGAAAAAATTTTTATAAAAAACGCCATAGGTTTTCGATACCTATGGCGTGTAGATATAGGGAAAAGCTGCCTTTTTTATCGGCAGTGGAGTGTTTTCTGTTATTGCATATTGTTGAATTGGTATAATTACTATTCCTCTTCTTCCACATCAGTAATAACATCTAATTTTTCTCAAAAAAGCCCCAAAATAGAACGTATAGTTTGTTTCTATACACTCTATCTCAAATTTGCTATTAAATGCAGCTCTGTTTTGTCTTCATAGTCTGCAAGTACATATTTCTCCTACAAGGGCCGCTTTTGCATCATTTCCCAATTTAAACGGCATTTCAAAAGTTTCCATTCGTTTTTCCTTAAAAAATAAAATAAAAAGCACTACCGTTTTTAGCGATAATGCTTTCCATATTCTTATCCGAGAAAGAATAACACAATTGAAAGAACAAGAGGGATTATCCAAGCTAAAACGGAAATTGCTACCTTCCAAAACGTCTTTCTTTTAAGTTTTATTAGATGACGATATGAATTTTCGATAATCTCATACACTCTATGATATTGATTATACGCCGCCTCAAATTCGTTGTATGCGTCTTCCACATCTTCAACCATACCTTCCTTTTGCTTAGCAAGTATTAACTGCTTTTTTGCTTTAGATACGGTTTCACAAAGATCTGACCAAAATTCTCCATTATCTACAACAGTTAAATCTGTAAAGCGATATTTATGTACAAAATTTTCATAATAATCACTGTACGCAAGGCACAGATACTTATAGCAATCCAGTACACAACGCTTCATATGACTCTTGGCTTTTCCTATATTCTTTTGAATTAGTTCCTCATTTGTAATTTCATAGCATTTTGCTATATGACTCATAATAGCCCTGACTTCATTTAAGATTTCTATCGGAAATTCATTTTCCATTACCTCCAATTGAGCTACATAAGGTTTTACCGTTTGTTGGTACTGTTTATAAATATCAGCTATTTGTTTTTGATATTCTTCCTTAAACACTGGTGTACTATTGGTACTTTCTGACATTATTTAATCCTCGACAATCCTGCATTTACTTTATCCATTGTTTTAATACGTCTTCTGGACAATAAAGGATTTCCACGTCCCACTTTCCTGTGATCCACCTTATTAGAAAATACCAATTTTCTGTTGTTCTTTTTTTGGATATACGAAATCTCGTCATCATAGTCCATATCTACAATTTCCCGATATTTCTTTCCCAGCATCTTTTCAAGTATTTTTTGTGATGAACTGTTAATCTTATACATATCAATCTCCACACTTCTTTACAAATTTTACTTTCCTGTTTCTATATTTATGTCCATACACGTATCTAAGTGTCTAAAACCAATAGATTGGTTTCATTATAGGAGTTCTTGGTATTACTGTCAAGAAACTTTCCTGTTTCACAGAGATTTCACTTTTAGTTTTTTGGTTCATGCATTTTTATAAAAAATTTATCGTGTATATGGTTCGGTGTCTTTTCCGTCATATACAAATACTTTTATATCCGTATTTTCACCAACATCAGCATGAATACCTACCGTGTGTTCTTTATCTGTAACGTTCAGAAAAGAATAGCAGCCACCCGCAGGAATACTGCCAGATACGAGTTCCTGTTTTCCTTCGCAGAGCAGATGCACAATAATGTTAAAATCGTTTCTGTTCTGAACCGTCAACACGCCTGTTTTGGATAAAATTTTTGCATCGGAATATGTAATTACATAAGAATCAGGCGTTGACTCTTCCGCGCAGGTTACAGAACAATCCCACTGTATCGCTGCATTTGCTTTTCGATAGGCTTCTGAAGACTTATATATTGAAAACATAATCATTGTACTTATAGCAACAATACTAATAATGCCCAACACTATTGTCACTTTTTTCTTCACAACCATCACCTCCACACAAAATTCAATTTGTTGCCCATATAATATCATATCTTCTCTTCAATTACATTACCTAATTTTAATACACGGCATAATTCCCTCCGGCAGATTATAAACATATTAATTAAAGCTGTCTGGCAAAACACAAAGGACAATGAAGAACAGGAGCCAACAGCATTACAACTTAGCTCCTGTCCTGTACATCCTGAATATAGAATTAGTAAAAACAAATTATCGGGACATCATACTGAATAAGGCTGTAAAGCTGTCCGGCATTTTCCGGGGGAAGATTGATGCATCCATGAGAACCACCTGTAAGATATCTATCACCACCAAAGTACGGCTGCCAGTCTGCATCATGAAAGCCAATTCCTCCATTGAATGGCATCCAGTACGTTACCGGCTGTTCATAAGAATAGGTTCCATTTGCTGTCATTTCACCTCGCAGCACAGACGGACTGCTCTTTGAATTCAGTGTGAATATTCCAGGGGGTGTTTTTCTATCCGGATCACCTGGCAGTCCGGATACGATTTCTGATTGAAAAATAATATTTCCATTCTGATAATACCACATATACTGCTCTGTAAGATCTACCTCTATATATGTATCTCCGAGATCATTGATCCCATGTGCATTTGCTCTCATAGAATATACCGGTTCCCTGGTTGTCTGGGTTCCTGATTGAATTTCCTGCATGAGCTGTGCTGCTTCCTTGTCCTGATCAATCTTCCATCCATAGGCTGAGCCATATACATACACAATCCTTCCGCTTGTGGTCTCAAATTGTCTTTCAGTGCCAACTGTATCATGATCTGCTGCAAGCTGTGCCACATAATCCACTACATGCTGCCTGAAGGCTCCATCATCCGGAAGCAACTGCCCTTTCTCGTCAAACTGCAGCCAGTTTTTGATGGTATTCCCGTCAAGTGTTACCGTTTCATCTCCAAATGTATATGTGATATTTACTTTTGCCAGGCTATTATACATATTTACCATATTCTGAAGTTCTGAACTATCTCTCGTCACATCTGCTTCCTTATAAGCCTTTGGATTGCTTCCCAGATCTACATCTGCCGCCTCATTATCAATTGCTCTGCTTATCATCTGATAAGCTTCCTTGGCATTTAATTCACTGCCTTCTGTCTCTGGCACAATAGTAAATTCTGAATTAGAAAAACTTACATACGCATTTTCCGGTGCTATCTGATTCTCTTTTTTGGCACAATTTAATGAACTTACCTGTTCCTCCAGCTTTTCCCGACTGAAAACAGTCTCTTCTTGAACCATATAATTTTTCGTTTCAAAAAAACCTCTGATCCATTCCCATGGTTTCTGAGTCTTCAGCAGCTGAAGGATTTCCCCGCTGGATACATATTGATAATCAATGTCTTTACCTGTAATAGTCTGAGGTTCCTGCATCCTTGCACTTACCTGAATAACATAGTTATCCTTTTTCCCTGCAATCTCCTGCTCAACTTCATAAGCTGTCTTATTTGAACTGTCAATTCCATTGATGGTCGTACCCAAAAAGAAGTGATATGAGTAATAATAAGATATACCTGCATACACACAACAGCTCATAACCAAAATCATCACTATAAGCATTACAACTATTTTCATAATTTTGTTTTTCTTTTTGTCTGAAGATACAGTAGATCTGAATTCAGACTTGTCTATCGGCACATAAGTAATTGTTCCGGGTCTTGCCGATTTTGAAGTTCTTATTGATTGCCCCATCACTTCTTTTTGTCTCATATCTTATTCATCTTTCTTTTATATCAACTAGTTTTTTACATTGTCATTGTCAAAATGCAATGTCTTATGGTACTTCGCATTCTCCTCCAGAAGTTTTTTCCATTTTTGTCCATCCTCTTTCGTAGGATTATCAAAATTCTGCTGGCCTTTCAGCTCATCCATATACTGGACATAATCCAGAAAATAAATGTCTACCGTAGAAATATCTCTGTCCTGAATTGCGAAGTTATTACAGTTTCCAGTAGACTCATTGTACGGAAGTGTGTTTCCATTGGCATCAAGAGCTACCATAAAGCAATCACTGTTGGAACCTTCCTTATAAAGTTCATTTACCGTCAATTCATATGGAGTACGAATCACCGATTTAAGTCCAATACCTGCATCGTTTGTATCATTGAGTTCCAATACTTCTGTCTGGGAATCATCTACCGTAACCGGGATATCGAAGCTCCAGTCACCTTCATATTTGTAGTAGCCAGCATCCCTTCCATATTTTTTCTCATCCTCTTCTGACCACTGATAGTTTGCTTCCAGTCCTCTTACCTTCGTAATATCCAGATGCAGGTTAAAGGTATCTGGAATATCAATATCTTTAATGTACTTCTGATATTCTCCACCACGTTCAGACAATTTATTGATAAACTCTTCCAGCAGCGCATAACCTTCATCCGTCTGATCATCTAAGTCCGCCTGAGTTATTCCCATCTCATCCATTACCTGCTGTGTCATTTCATTGTATTTCTCATTATATTCCGTATAATCTTTTGCGGCTTCAGCCAAATCATAACGGAAAATACATGCATAGGTGTTATCATCCAGAAATTTTCCTTCCACTTGACCGTCAATTACCGGGCTAGCCTCTGAATTAAAGTCCACACCCCCTGTCATATCCAGATCAATGACTGGTGTTCCACTTTCCGCCCCAGTTTCTGTTTCTGGGAACGGTTTATCACTTTTAAACTGCATAGTCACATAAATTGCCTGGCTGTTTGCATATACCTCAGAACATGTAATTGTCAGCCCATCTGCTGTCTTAGTGTAAATAGCATCATTATTGGTATGATCTGTCTTGGCTCCGTCTGTTTCACTGCTATCTGTCTTCGTTCCATCAACAGCTTCCAAAGTTGTTGCATGATCTGAAAAGTCACCAAAGAAACTCACATTATCCTGTAAAATTTCAAAGAGTCCTCCTACAACCGGGATATTTTTTGCCATTACCGGATTGATTGCACAGAATACAAATCCTACTGCCAGTACCGCTGCCATCCCTCCTGCTATCCTGCCTCCACTTTTCATCCAATGATATGGATCCTTTGATGCTTTTTTCTGTAAAACAGCGTTATTTTCAATCAAACGATATGCCTGATTAATATGTTCATGCACGATTTCCGGCATTTCTATGTCCTTTTGAAGTTTTTTCTGGAAGTCTTTCTCATTATAATTTAAAGTCATCATTAGGCACGTCCCTCCTTAACCTTATATCCATACATCTCTGCAATCTGTTTTCTGCCACGATAAAGACGAGATTTTACAGTGCTTTCCTTCATATCCAGAATGTCACTGATTTCCCGGATACCAAATCCTTCCATATAGTATAGAAGAACAACCAAGCGGTATTTACTGTCCAATGGCTCTAAGGCCTGGATCCATTCCATTGCTGCATATTTTTCTTCGTGAAAAGGCGTTTCCGGCATCTGATCCGTATAAGTAACCAGCTTTTTCTTCTGTATCATGTCCTTGCACTTATTGATCAGAATTCGGATCATCCATGTCTTGAAATATCTGTTCTGTTTCAGACTTTTCAAATTTTCATAGCAGGAAAGAATCGTATCCTGTATTGCATCCGCAACATCTTCATCATTTTTCAGATATGCCGCTGCAACCTTGTACATACTCTGTACATTCTCATCTATAAGCCGACAAAAGGCATCTTTATCGCCTTTCTTTGCTTTTCGTATCAAAATCTCATTCATTGTCGTCTCCCTTCTCCTATATCAGACCGGTCATCAGGAAATATTGTATAAAAGCTTTTCTTTATGTGCTTCTACTTATTAGACGTGCAAACTCCCAAAAAAGTTGCAATTTTTTTTAACAATCTCAGAAAATCCCCAAAAGATTAGTTTGAACACTTCCATGCTTTTCATGATTATCAGTCAAGGTGCTATAAAATATTTCAGGTACTAAAAACAGCCGTACCATGTGCTTTTACATGATACGGCTGCCAATGATTCCAGCCCCTCAGGACAGATCAATCAAAAATCATATTCTCTGTCCTATCAGGTTTTAAAAATACTGTTTTCGAAATTCCATTACATTCCAGCGTTACTTTCTGCTCATGGGAAGAACAGAGGCGAACCCTGTGTATCCTGCCCTCTCTCCATTCAAAATCAACTGTGATGTCACCCTGTGCCTTCATTCCCTGGACTTTTCCGTCCTTCCATTCATCCGGAAGTGCCGGAAGTAACAGGATGTACCCTTTCCTGCTCTGGATGAGCATCTCTGCAACCGCAGCTGCAAAGCCAAAATTCCCATCGATCTGGAACGGTGGATGTGCACACAGCATGTTGGGATAAATGCCGCCTCCCACACAGGAAATATTTTCCTCCCTGGTATAACGGAGCTGGTTTTTCAAAAGCCCCAGTGCATGTTCCCCGTCCCGTAAAGAAGAGGAGGAACAGACAATGAAAAGATTTAAAGCTTATATCGAATATGTAATGAACTTTTATGCCAACTATTACAGATTTTACCGGTAAGTGCAGAATATGGCTTCCGGATATAACCCGGAACCTGTATTTGCAGTTTATGTAGATCTTGTAATCAATAATTTCAGTATACGCTAGAATCCGTTTCCTGTACATGAACAGGATGCGTTAATATATAAACAAAATTTTACAGTTGGCAGACTTAGCCAAAAAGGACCGATATCAGTCTTGCAAAGACCTTGTATCGGTTCTTTTTGTATTTTCTCATTATCTAATTATGGGAGGATTTTTCTATATCACCGAAAAAACTATTATTCCCGCACTTCAAGCCACTGGTCAATGTTTCCAAAATGTACCGCCTGCAGGTTATCTACATCAACCAGTTGCGGGAAGCTGTTTCTGATGATCATGACACCATTTTCCTTATCCTGTTTTTCTCCACCGCCAGCGATGCCTCCCATGGTCCTATCAAGTGTTAAAACCGTTCCATCTTTATAGCGCACCTGGTCAATACTGGTTCTGGCATAAAGATCCATGCCATAATCTGTACCTGTGTACTCAAACTTGTTTTTCTCATCTTCATACACCTTCATAGCTTCATCATAATCAAGATATAATGACCATAAAAGGGGCGTTACTTCCATTTTTTTCACTGTGATTTCATAACCTCCAAAATCACATTTCCGGTTCACTTCCAGAGTTGTCGGAGGCTTTACTGCACCCAAGGTCCATTTAAAGTCCCATGTTCCATCTGTAATAACAGTCGTATCATAATCTCCTTCCTCCGTAAGATTCTTTAATGTGATTTCTACTGTTTTATTACTCAGATCATAATCACCGTCATAAGATATACAGGCGTTAAAATATTTAAGATGTGTAGAATTTTGATCTGTTTTCAGTAACATATCCTGTCCTACCCCAGTGTTGAAGCTTCCAAATCTGTTATCGTCCACTGCATATACTTCTTTTCCATCGATCTTAAAATGTGTTATCTCCTCAAAAGAAGTATGATCAGTCATAGAAATACTGTCCTCTGTTTTCACTTCAAAAAAAGCATACAGGAATCCCTGATCCTGAATAGAATCTGTCAGGGTAACCGTCACACCCTTTTGTGTTACAGACTGGTCTATATTCTGAATATAGTTTGATTCCTGCATCGTTTCCTGCTGTTCCTCAGATGGTTCCAGTCTTTTTAACAAATGGTCATTCCATTTAAAGAACTCTTTTGCCGCCACTGTTACTCCCATGCCTGTACAGATCACTGCTGCTGCAATCAGTAATCGGCCACTGAATCTTTTTCTTTTGTATTTTTTATCAACTGCATCTGCCTGCTCAATATGTCTCAGTGTCTCTTCAAATTTCTCATGAAAATCCTGTGGTACTTCCGGTGCTATATTATTCCATTTGTTCTCTAACATGACATTTTCCCCTTTCCTGTTATTCTCTTTGATAGCTTGCTGTTTTTCCCAGGCATCGGTCTTTTCTCTTCTTCATCGGATAACTGTGCTTTCAAAAACTCTCTTGCACGGGAAAGTCTGCTTTTAATCGTTCCTTCCGGAATATCCAGAGCCTCACTGATCTCTTTCTGTGAGAATCCTTCTAAATAATACAATGTTACCAAAATCCTCAGATCCTCCGGAAGTTCCATAATCGCCATATACAGATGACTGTATCTGTCCTCCTCAGTCAGCCTCATATTGTCCATATATTCTTCATATGGAATAACATTTTTTCTTTTCCGAAGAATCCCATTGCATTCATTGATCAATATCTTTGTGATCCATGTTCGAAAATACTTTTCTTTCTTTAAGGTGGGAAGTTTCTCATATGCCTTAAGAATTGTTTCCTGCACAGCATCCCCACAATCAGAATCATTCTTCAGAATGGACTTTGATATATGATACAGCATGGCTTCTGCATCCCGAACCTCCTTAATAAATACATCTTTTGTCATAACTTTGTCTTCTCCTTTTGTCCAGCCGGATTACTACACGTGTTTACTTTTTACTTTTACACTAATTAGATGCATCGGGAAGAGGATTGGTTCTCATAAAATTATCTCAGGATTTTGTAACTTAAAAAATACAATTTGCACATATACAATGATACAATAAAAATATAAAAATTATAGCAATTCCTACACGAAAGGGGTCATGTTTTATGAGAAAAAGAATTAGTTTTATTTCTGTGCTTACCATGTTTCTGGCAATTGGTTTTGCAATTATCTTCTCCATACCCGTAAAAGCAACGGCAAATGGGGTCCAATTAAAAGCAAATCGGACATACACAGCATATGATGTTACCGGTGATGGAACGAAAGATAAAATCAGAATCAGAGCAGCCAATCAAACCGACGATGAAGCATATTCGTCACTTACTGTATCGGTTAATGGAAAAACAGCTTACAGATTAAAAAATACACGTTTTTATAATGTTATAGCAAATATTTATACATTGAAAAACGGACAGCCGTTTTTATATCTCTATGCACCAGCCGAGAATGGTGACGGACCTGTATGTGCATTATTAAAATACACAAACGGAAAGTTCAGAAAGGCCCTTGATTTCACTGAGATTATGGCAGGATACGGAGACCATCGCATAGGTGAAGTTACCAACTTAAATGGAAATAAGATTGTAATTACAGAGAGCATCGTTTCTTATTCTCTTGGTATCAATGCAATTAATTTCACCTACGAATATGTCAATGGAAGATTTGTTCCGACAAGCAGATATGGATCTTACAAAGAAATATATTCCGCAGATGGAAGCAGCCGATATTTCACAGTAAACAGTGATCTTCCGGTGTATACCAGACCAGGCGCTACTGCGGTGAACACAACACTGAAAACTGGATCATTAACAAAAATCATTAAATGCGCACTCATAAACGAAAAGATGTATATTCAGTTAGAATGCGATGGAGAAATCTACTGGATTAAAGCGCTGGAAAATCCACCGATTTCTGATAACGAAAGACAATTTATGGAAGTTAGATATGCAGGATGATATCATGAGGTCTGGGTTATAAACTCAGACCTTTTGTTCTTACTTTATGTGGTTAACCACATAAACAGTCAATCAACATATAATCGTATTTATCCTTCATATGATCCAGATATGACTTCAATACAAATTCACGACTCATCACCCCAACCAGTGCAGTTTCCAATCCTGCTAATTCGATATTGGCCGGAATAAAATCAACGCCCTCTTCGTGATGCATAATTTCCTCATTATCATCTATACTTTCATCATTGATTACTTTTTCCATGATACTTTAACTGCTTCCCAAAATATTTAGCATGATCACAACAGAAGATCTGCTCTACGGAATATCCCTTACATTCATTGATCTTTGATTCACTATTTTCATGCTCTTTACCTGCAAACTCTAAACTCTTCATTGCACCTAGCGCTGTATTACTCATTTGCAATCACCCGCTTCCTTTCTATACTGAAATCATCTTTCTTATTTTCTGGGTTCTACTTCCGTATAAATTCTTCCATATTTACTTGTACCTTTGTTCATATAAAAATCTGACGTTTCTATGACTTGCACGTCCTCAATCTGATAAATTCTTTTTATCATCGCGTGCATATCTTCTTTCTTTCCCAGCAATCTGATTTTGACCATTTTTCTCCTTCTTATAGTTCAAAGTTTTATAATTTGAAGTTTGAAAATTATAGTAATCTAATAAAATCGCTGATAACTTGAGTAAACTTCGTTGAAGATTACATGCCTATACTTTTACTCATTTTTTACTCAACTAATTGCATTTTTTGACAATTTTCAGTGATGCCTGAAGATAATTTAGACTTTTTAGAAAAAATTAGAGAAAAAAGCCCTGAAAATCTTATAATCACTTCTAAAACGTAGTGTTTATAAGACTCTCAGGGCCTATAAATACTGAAATTTAAATAGAAAATTAATCTTTACAGATTATTTACCCATCTGCTTTGCAACTTCTTCTGCAAAGTTCTCTTCTTTCTTTTCGATACCATCACCTGTCTCGTAACGTACGAAACCTTTAACAGTAATCTTAGCACCGTTTTCTTTAGCAACCTGCTCTACGTATTTAGCTACAGACTGTTTTCCGTCTTCAGCTTTAACGTATGTCTGGTCAAGAAGGCAGATTTCTTTAAGCTCTTTTTTGATACGTCCTGTGATCATTCCTTCGATAACCTTAGCCGGTTTCTGGGATTCTTTCGGATCGTTCTGAATCTGAGCCATAAGGATTTCTTTCTCATGCTCAATGTATTCTGCGCTTACTTCGCTGTCGCTTGTGTACTGTGGTTTCAGAGCTGCAATCTGCATTGCTACGTTCTTAGCCATTTCTTTAACAGCATCGTTAACTACGTCTGTTTCAACGTCTACAAGAACACCAATCTTACCGCCCATATGTGTGTAGGAAGCAACGAAACCGTTCTCTTCTGTAACCTGAGCAAATCTTCTGATGTTCATGTTCTCGCCGATAACTGCGATCTGAGCTGCAAGAGCTTCTTTAACAGTCTTAGTTGTATCAAGTGCCCATGCTTCTGCAAGGAAAGCATCGATATCTGCTGCTGTTGTGTTCATAGCCTGAGCTGCTACGTCTGCAACGTAGTTCTGGAATTTTTCATTCTTAGCTACGAAGTCTGTCTCAGCATTAACTTCTACAACAACTGCTTTCTTTCCGTCTTCGGAAACTAAAGTTTTGCAAAGACCTTCTGCTGCTACACGGCTTGCTTTCTTCTGTGCTGTAGCAAGACCTTTTTCGCGAAGGAATTCTACTGCTTTATCCATATCACCTTCTGTAGCTGTAAGAGCTTTCTTACAATCCATCATTCCGGCGCCGGTCATTTCTCTTAATTCTTTTACCTGTGCTGCTGTGATAGCCATTTCATTTTCCTCCTGAATAATATTCGTAAATCGCCCGGAGGGGCTTTTCCTTTTTCAATGACAGGAAAGCCTGTCGGCTTTCCTGTACTGGTTCAAAAAATTATTCTTCTGTAGCTGCGAACTCTTCAGATTCAGCTTCGATTTCACCGTCTACATCTGCAGTACCCTGTTTTGCTTCGATAACAGCGTCTGCCATTTTGGAAACGATTAATTTTACTGCACGGATTGCATCATCGTTACCAGGAATTACATAATCCAGTTCTTCCGGATCACAGTTTGTATCGCAGATACCGATAAGCGGGATTCCTAATGTATGAGCTTCCTGTACGCAGATTCTTTCTTTCTTAGGATCTACGATGAAGATTGCATCTGGAAGTCTCTTCATTTCTTTGATACCACCAATGTTTTTCTGTAATTTGGCAAGTTCTTTTTTCAGCTCAATAACTTCTTTCTTAGGAAGAACGTCAAATGTTCCATCAGCTTCCATAGCTTCGATCTGTTTCAGTCTTGCAATACGGCTCTGGATAGTTTTGAAGTTTGTAAGCATACCACCTAACCATCTCTCGTTTACATAGAACTGTCCGCAACGCTCTGCTTCTGTTTTGATAGCATCCTGAGCCTGTTTCTTTGTTCCTACGAATAAGATGCTTCCACCGTCTGCTACGATATCAGCGATTGCATTGTAAGCATCGTCAACCATACCTACAGACTGCTGTAAGTCGATAATGTAGATACCGTTTCTCTCTGTGTAGATGTATGGAGCCATTTTAGGGTTCCATCTTCTTGTCTGATGTCCGAAATGTACGCCTGCTTCTAAAAGCTGTTTCATTGAAATAACGCTCATGTTTGTTCTCCTTTTTGGTTAATTTCTTCCGCCCGGTTCTTTTTCCTGGGGACCCAGCCTCACACCGCAGGGCACCATCCGCGGGAATCTCCGAACGTGTATATTTTTGCACGCGCAATAGATGCGCATGACTCGCAACTTCTGTAGTATAGCATACAAAAACCCTCCATGTAAAGAGGGTTTTTTGCAAATTTTTTATTATTTTTACAGTTTCTTCCAGGTTCTGATCTGCTTCTGACAAACTCAGTTTCCTGCACTTTACCGACACATGTTATAATGTCCATTATATCAGCGGACAATCAACCATGTATTCTTACAATTTTACTTATTTTGTGACAACACTTTCTTTTAATCTCTTTTCTTCTTCTGCAGTCAACTGTCGGCATTCGCCTTTTTTGAGATCATCCGGCAATGTCAATACTCCCATGGAAATTCGTTTCAGATAGACGACTTTCTTTCCTACTGCTTCTGTCATTCGCTTGACCTGATGGAATTTCCCCTCTTTGATCGTAAGCTGAATTTCTGATGACCATCCTGACGGGTACTGTTCCAGTTCTGTCTCTTCAACTTTTCTTGTACTGAGGATCTCCAGTTTTGCCGGCATTGTGGGATTTTTTTCTCCGATTTCCAGACCATCTGCGAAGCGCTGCACATCCTCTTTGGTCATACATCCGTCTGTAACCGCATAATAGGTCTTGTCCACATGTTTCTTTGGAGAAAGCAATTCATGCGCCAGTGCTCCGTCGTCTGTGATCAGAAGCAGTCCTTCCGTATCTTTGTCCAGTCTTCCCACCGGAAACAGGCCTTTTCTGTCTGATGCTACAAGTTCCATCACTGTTTTGTCCCGCTTATCTTCTGTGGCACTAACATACCCTGCCGGTTTGTGCAGAAGATAATAGACAAATTCCGGTGCCTGGGAAATTCTATTTCCATCCAGAACCACTTCATCTTCTTCACTGACCTTGATCTCCGATTTCTTTGCAGGCACACCGTTGACCTGGACTTTTCCTTTTTGAATAAATTTTTTTACCTCACTTCTGGTTCCTGCTCCTGCATCTGCCAGGAACTTGTCCAGACGAACTGCTTTCTTCATTCTTCTTCCTCGCCAGTTTCTACTATTTTCTTTATAAATTCCGGCTCTTTCGCTTTCAGTACAGCAAACTCTATTCCGTTTAGCGATTCTCCGGCAGACTCTGTACTGTTCAGAGCCACTTTCACACTCACACCCGCCTCCGTTTCCAGCCATGCCGGACACTCCCATTCACGGATCAGGCTCTGGGCTAATTCTTCTTTCTGTTCAGGATCTGTGACATCCATTTCTTCTGCATTATATGTCACTGAATAATCGTACTGTTTCAGATTTTCTTTTTCCATAACAAAAGCATAACCTTTTTCTTTCAGGAAAACAAGTGTCCGCTTAAATGTCGGGAAAATATATCTTCCTACTTCTGCATAGGATTCCGGTGCAATATGCTCATCCATATCTGCATAGGAAGTAGCGTAAAGCTCCATCTGTCCACACGGGATTCCTATAAGTTCCTGCGGTGAGGCTTCTGCTATATCCTGTTTCAGCAGATCCAGCAGCTTCTGACTGTCAGATTTTTCCAATGTTACAGAGTACTGATCATCTAATTCATTTAAAGGATCTACTGTTATAAAAGACACTTTCTGTCTGTACTTTTCCAGAATATCATATTTATTATCTTTTAATGTTCCCTGCTCATAGCATGCTTCCAGCAGTCTGCCAAGCTGCTCCGCTGTCACTATATATTGTCTGGTAATATCGAAACCGCTCTTCTTTTTAAACTGAACTCCTATTTCTGTTCCGCTGCACTCCTTACTGTTCTGATAAGACGCAATTTCTTTTAACACTTCATAGATTTTATCTGACATTCCCGCATCTGTCCATCTGCCATAATTTCCGCCCATAAAATAAAAGAGTCTGTCCAGTTTATATGAACCAGAACTCACTTCCATCTGCGGTTCATTCACACTCTCAGTTCCTATCCACTCCAGATTCAGACTGATTCCCTCAGTTTTTGCCATTGTCGGAATTCTTGTATCATATCCGATGGCATCTGTGTGTAATATCCAGGCACTGACAGCTACACATATTCCCAAAAGCAGAAGCTGCAGCTTATGTGCTGCCATTTTACGGAAATCCATTGCAAAAATAACCTGCAAAATTCCATAAAATACAACTGTCCCCAGCACAAGCCCGAATATCCACCAGCCAGTCCTGTTCTCTTCCGGTCCGATCAGCGCAAACATCGTTCCAATTGCCAGAGCAGCAGGGATTACGACCATAAACAAAAGGATTGGTTCCAGAAATCCGTAAACAAAAGATTTTCCTGTTTTCTCAGCTGGACGCTTTGTATATGCCAGATATGCACATACTGCCAGAACAATCAGAAGCAGTATCCCGCCCACTATAATGATCCAGAAATTCTTTTGTCCTGAATAAGTCCGCAATGCCACGGAAATAGATACAGGTGAAAGAAAAACAGATATCTTTTCTGCCATTCCCTCTTTAAGTCCCATATTCGTTCTGAAATACATCATTTCCAGCACCCATAAAAGAATGCCCAGTACCGGTCCGTAAAGGTAAACACAGCATAATGACAGAATACCTGCCAGAATATTTCCCGCAATTGCCAGTGCCAACACTGCTCCGAAATACAGCAGCAGATACATAAGCAAATGTTCCAGAAACATTTTCCCCGCTGCCGTGATCAGATGACTACCATGTCCTTTGCTGACTGCGATCGCCATTGTGATCAGTTCCATGATCACATATGGAACCAGATACAGCACCAGACCTCTGATTGCTTTTTCCCAAAAGAACCTGCTTCTTGTTACCGGAAGACTGTGATAAAAATCAATCTTATCTCTGGAAAAAAGATACCAGAATTCATTCAGGGCATTTACAACGGCCGCAAGCATTGTAACCAAAAAGCCTGGAACTATCAGATAGGAACAGATCATGGCAAAAGTCATCCTGTGGATTTCATCCGTCTGATTTCCGATCAGCATCAGTTCTGCTACCGGAAATGCAACCATAAACCCCAGTAACAACAGCACCAGAATCCAGGTACTGCCTTTTAAGCTGCTTCTTAATGATCTACCAGAAAATGTTTTTGACTTCATAGCCTGCCACCTCCGTTTCGCTGATAAATATCTCCTCCAGTGTCAATGGAATCACTTCGCAGAATATTGGATTCTGTGTCTGTACTTTCTGAAGTATTTCTTCTCTGGTCCCTCTTGCAGTAAGTATCAGAAGTGATCCCTGATGTTCTTTCTTTAAAACGTCCAATTCTTTCAAAAGTGCTTCTTCTTTTGTCTGATCCGGCAGTACACACTGGATCTTATGGATATGGAATTTCATGTCTTCCAGTTCTCTGGATAAAAGAATTCCTCCTTTGTGCAGGAATCCTACATGGTCACACACGTCCTCCAGTTCTCTCATATTATGAGATGCGATCACCGGGGTAAAATCCCGATTCATGATTTCAGACACAAACAGACTCTTTACTGCCTGACGCATGACCGGATCAAGTCCATCGAACGTTTCATCGCATAACAGATATTTTGTCCCTGCACTGATTCCCATAATGACCAGAAGCTGTTTCTTCATTCCCTTGCTGTAGGAACTGATCCTGCGTTTCTCATCCAGATGAAACTGGTCCATTAATTTACTGTAACGGTCAGTCATAAAGTCCGGATAATATTCTCTGTAGAAATCTTTCAGATCTGCTGCCGTATATCCCTGTGGAAAATATCCACCGTCTGAAATGTAAAATATCTGCTGTTTTATCTTTTCATTCTCATAGACCGGTTCCTGATCCACCAGGATTTCTCCTTCGTCCGGCTTTATCACTCCGGCAGCCATTCGAAGCAGCGTGCTCTTTCCTGCACCGTTGGTCCCTACCAGTCCGAAAATCTGGCGTTCACCGATTTCCATTAATACATGGTCAATGGCATGGATCTCTCCGAAAGCTTTACTGCAGTTTCTAATCTCTATCATGATTCGTCCTCCTTTTCAAAGATTTCCGCAAGCATTTTCTCCAGTTCCTCTCTGTTGAATCCTGTGTTTCTGCCTTTCTGTATCAGTGCTGTGAATTCTTTTCGGTAGCTCTCTCTGTTTATCTTCTGTACCTGAGAGCTGTCTGCTACGAAATTTCCTCTGCCTTTTACAGGATAGATCAGTCCCAGTTTCTCCAGCTCCATATATGCACGCTGGATCGTGTTGGGATTGACGGACAGTTCTGTGGCAAGCTGCCTTACTGACGGCATCTGCGATCCCGGCGGCAGGACACCGTTCAGGATTAGGATCTGAAATTTATCTGTAACCTGTTCATAGATTGGACGCCTGTCCTGATAATCCAAAACAATCACTGGTAATTCCTCCTTTCTGTTACGTGTTTCATGATGTGTTGTTTTATTTTATGTGTGTACTTAGTGTATTAGTTGTATTGATATATTCATAATACAGAATACTGTTGTATCTGTCAAGTACTTAATAGCTAAATACTTATTTGTCAAACAGATATTCTCTGTTTAATTCAGTAAAAGGTTATTTCCGAATCCTAATCAAACTGTTAGGTTTTACTCTTTCCAGTACATCTAAATTTCCGTATACTGATTATTTTCTTTTTGCCTTAACATAATCTTTTTTCTAATAACAAAGACACCTGCATGTGTACTGTCATTCCACAATTGCAGATGTCTTTATCTTGTCTCTATTTTTATATCATTCTTTTCTTTTTTCTTATACTGCACATCTTTTCGAAATGGGTAAGGCAATATACCACACTGATCAACAGAATCAGATAGATTAATATGAGAATCTGTACCCCATATTTCATGGAATACAAATCCAGTGCATATTCTGAGATAAGCAGTGACCAGATGTTTGCTCCCATATGGAGCAGCATACTGCTGTAAATATTTCCACTCATTTCCAGTATCCATGCAAATGCAGTTCCGAGGATACTTGCGTAAATTCCCTGTACGATATTTCCGTGATAGATACCAAATATCAGCCCGGAAATCACTGCTGCCACCGGCAGCTTCAGCCAGTCACGCAGACGCAGATAGATTAACCAGCGGAAGATCATTTCCTCCGCCGCAGGTGCAATAATTCCCATCCAGAAAATCATCATAAGAAGTGATTTTCCTTCTGTAATTCTGGTCATGCTTTCCTGGTAGGCACTGCTGTTGATAAATGACTGAAGAATTGCCATCAGGAAATTTCCATACTGTGCAAATCCGGCTCCTGCCAGAAGCAGAAGAATTATTTCCAGTAAGGAAAGCGGTACTTTTTTCTGTGCCGGGATCAGACCGCCGGCAATTCTTCTGACTTTATCTCTTCGATAAAAATACAATGCCGGGATCATAGCCAGAATTCCTGTTAAGCCGGTAAGAAAAATCGTGTAATTATAATATGTCTCAGCTGAGTTTGCCGCGGTTCTTGCAAATACTGCCAGCGCAGTTCCTGCAACGATCTGTGAGATTATAAAGTGGATTCCTACCGGATATCCTGCCCTCCAGATTTTAAAAACAATATTTTGTTTTCGCAGAGGGCTCAGGCGAAAAAATCTACGATTCCTTCTGCAGAATCAACAATTTTCAGAGGTTTTGCCTGTTTAAGCTCTTCTTCAGTTCCATATCCGAAAGAAACTGCAATACATTCCAGGCCAGCTTTGCGTGCTCCGTATACATCATGTTCTTTATCTCCAACCATAATAACCTGATCTCTGTGTTTGTCCATATTCAGACGTTTCAGAACATCTTCGATCACTTCTGTCTTGTTTGTTCTTCGACCATTCAATTCGCTTCCGCCGATTTCTGTGAAGTACCGGGTAAGTCCAAAATGATCCAGGATCTGTCTCACATATACTTCCGGTTTAGAGGATGCTACTGCGAGAATATATCCTTTCTTCTCCAACTGTGCCAGCATGTTCTCAATTCCCGGATATACGGCATTTTCAAAGATTCCTGTCACAGAATAGCGTTCTCTGTAAATTTCCACCGCCTGTTTTGCGGTTGCCTCATCAATCTGTGCATATTGCATAAACATCTCCATAAGCGGCGGTCCTATGAAAACCTTCAGTTTCTCAAGGTCCGGTTCAGGCTTTCCAATTCTCTCCAGTGCATACTGAACAGATTTCGTGATACCCTCTCCGGATTCTGTTAATGTTCCATCTAAATCAAACAAAATTACTTTGTACATAGGTTCCTCCTGTCTCAGAAAAATTGATATAATATGATAAATTATAGCATTGTTTTCCTGAAGCGTCTATGAGGAAAAAATCCGGGGATTCATTTTTATCAGCTTTCCGCCTTGAGAGATAACCAACAATTCTATTTCTTTTACATTTTCATCTTCCGTATCCGGTATGATCCAGTCTCCTTCCCAATGCCAGGGACATTCTGTTTTGTTAAGCCGAAAAGAAAGAATCTGAACAGAGCCCCGGGATATTATCTGAATTCGCGGGGTATGGAAACTATCTGTATTTTGTGTGCAATGAAACTTAACAGCTTCATCTTTTACATGCGTGTATTCAACAGTATCCCCCTGGTTTTCTTTATTCTGAAACACTTTGGAATTACCTGTATTCTTGTTTTCTTTTTCTGTTTTCTTTGCTTTATTTTGTTTCTTCTTATTTTTCTTTTTTGACGGCTTAGGAGTTGGGGGCTGAGTTGATTTGGGTGTTTTTGTCGGCTTCGGATTTTTCGCAGGTTTAGGTGTTGGTACAGGTATTGATGTTGGGGTGGGTTTTTCTGATATCTTAACAGCGGATTCATTATCCGTCCGGGATGTTATCTGCATATTGTTATCTGTCTGAGGTTGAGCGTTCCATGCAGAATTATTATTCCGGGCATTATTACTCTGAACGTTATTATTCTGGGCATTATTATTCTGGACATTATTATTCTGAGAATTATTATCCCACTGAGAATTATTGTTCCATTGACTGCTGTTATTCCAGTCAGTGTTATTCTGCTGTACACCATTCCATTGCTGTATATTATCCTGTGTTCCGTTTCCTGTATCAGAATCATACTGATATCCATTGTCCTGCGTCTGATCGTTCTGTGCAGGAGTTTCTGATGTGTTGTCTCCAGTCTGCCGGTTATTTTCCCACGTATTCTCCCAACTGCTCTGATTCCACTGCTGTTCCTCATGCCATTGCCAGCTGCTGTTTTCTCCATTTCCTACATCAATATCAAAACCTCCCATCTGCATGGCAGAGATAGTCGAAGTCAGACACAGACATAAACATACAAATGTCACAATCCAGAGTCTGTTATGATTTTTCTTCACTCTTAGTCATCTCCTTTTCCCACAATCTCAGATTTCTGCTGACTGTATCGTCTAACATTGTTTCTTTCGACTTATATTCTGTCCATAGTGCCTGACCGGCTTCCTTTTGCCCGGTACGGAACAGGAACATTCCATATTCACCGTATCCGGCTCTGTAAGTTTCATCATAAAGAAGCATTTGCTCATAGTAGAATCCTGCATTTTCATAATTTTCCTGGTACTCACTGTTTACTGCCAGAATCTGTAATATCTTTCTTGACTCCTCTTTTTCAGTGCATTGTTTTTGTAATTTCCGCAGTTCGGTATCTGCCTGTTCACAAATTTTTTCCCTGTCCGCTTTACTGCCGTTTTGAAATTCTTCCTGATAATAAAGGTCTGTAATATCAGTTAGCTCTTCATAAAAATCAAATGTTTTGGAGCCGGATACCAGATCAGAACTAAACAGAAGAAAAACAGTTATTACTGCAAAAGCAATACTGCTCCCTGCCAAAACCAACATGTTTTTAATTTTACTCTGATTTTGTCTCTTCTGGATTCTGCTTAGTTTTTTCTGTACAGTCTTCATATTTTGATAACGCATTTCCGGTTTCTTCATGCAGCATCTGAAAATAAGCCAGAATAATGACATGTTCCGGATGAATAACAGACAATCTGTTTTTCCACATAAGGCAGATAATGTTTTTCCAAATGTATAAATATCTGTTGCTGCATTTATCTTTCCCTCATATTGTTCCGGCGCAGCAAAACCGGCAGTGCCTGTACATACTTTATGGTGATATTTATATCCGTTTACAGCACCGCCCAGATCGATCAGATATAATCTTCCATTCTCACCCAGCATCAGATTGTCAGGCTTCAGATCTCCATAATAAACCGGTGGTTTCCGACCATGAAAATAGGAGAATACATCTGAAATCTCCATTCCATATTTAACGATTTCATTTATGGAAAAATGTTTTCCGCCTCTTAAATACTCACCCAGAGATTTTCCCCTGACATATTCCATAACAAGGTAACATTTTCGGTTATCTTCTATGTAATCTATCATCTTTGGCAAAGACGGATGCGAAAGTTTCAAAAGCATACGGGCTTCACTTTTGTCGGATACCGGTATTTCTTTTACCGCCCACAAAACGCCCAGTTCCAGGTCTCTGGCAAGGTAAACTTTCCCTCCGCCGCCTTTTCCAACAGGATCCAGAATACAGTAACGCCCTTTTAATACAGTTCCAGATAAATTCACTGGTTCACCTCCTGTTCAATTGTCAAACAGATAAAATCATCAGATTCGCTACTTGCTCATAACCGAATAACTGCTCCGCAGTTTATCTGAGCCAAGCAGATATTCACAATTCGTTTAAAATAAAAATGGAAAATGTGATGAAAGAATTTCATCACGTATAGATTAGATAAATACATGATAGCACACTTCGTTCTTTTTGAAAAGCCCCATTTACAATATATGTAAACAGGGCTTAGTATACCAACAAGTTGATTTATTGATGAATCTTATTTTTACATTCTGTCCGGTGCAGAAAATCCAAGAAGATCGATACATGTCTCCAGAACTTTCTTAGTGAGTTTCAGCAACTGGATGAAGGAAGCTTTCTGTGCTTCGTTCTCTTCGCTGAGGATCTTTGTCTCATGATAGAAGCTGTTGAATGCATTGGATACTTCGTAAATATATGCACAGATCTTATGCGGTGCTTTTTCTTCAAAGGCGTTCTCTACGGTTGCACCAAAACCTGTCAGCTGAAGCATCAGGTTCTTCTGGCTGTCGTTTACAGGATCAAGGATTGTACCTGCTTCAAGGTTGCCACCCTCTTCTGCAAAACGGTTCAGAATAGATTTGATACGAACGATTGTATAAAGAATATACGGACCTGTATTACCTTCAAATGATGTAAATCTGTCAATATCAAAAATGTAATCCTTGGTAGCCTGATTGGAAAGATCACCGTATTTAATCGCGGAAAGCCCTACGATCTCTGCAGTTTCTTTCGCATCTTTATCTTTCACGCTGCGATTCTCAACAATCTTGGTAAACATCTCTTCGTTGATGTCTTTAATGAGAGTTTCCAGACGCATAACGCCGCCCTCTCTTGTCTTGAACGGTTTTCCGTCTTTTCCGTTCATGGTTCCGAATCCAAGGAAAGAAAGCTTTGTATCATCTTTTACAAGCCCGGTCTTTCTTGCACAGCGGAATACCTGGATAAAGTGAAGTTCCTGACGTTTGTCTACCACATACAAGATCTCATCCGGGTCAAATAATTTCATTCGCTCTACGATTGTTGCAAGGTCTGTAGTTGTATAAAGAGAAGCTCCGTCTGATTTCAGAAGCATACATGGAGGAATCTCTTTTGTGTCGTTCTCTTCTTTTACATCTACTACAAGTGCGCCCTGATCTACATAGGCAAATCCCTTTTCTTTCATCTCCTCAACCATTCCAGGAATATATGGCTGTGCATCAGATTCCTTTTTCCAGAGATCAAAAGACACGTTTAATTTGTCATAATTGCGTTTCAGGTCTGTAACAGATACATTCATAATATGGTTCCAGAGAGCCATATATCCCGGTTTGCCCTGCTGAAGAAGATGAGTTGCTTCCAGAGCTTCGTTTCTGTACGCTTCATCCTCTTTGGACTTGCCGCTTGCGCATGGATAGATCTCTTCCAGCTCGCTGATCGTAAATGGTGCTTCCTCCGGATACTCTCCTGTGTAAGAATCATCAAAATAAACCAGCTCCGGTTTTCTGTGTTTCAGTTCTGTAATGATCAGCCCCATCTGAAGACCCCAGTCTCCCAGATGAACATCACCGATCACTTTATGTCCTACAAAGCGACCGATTCTCTTAATACTTTCTCCGATGATTGCAGAACGAAGGTGTCCTACATGAAGAGGTTTTGCAACGTTTGGTCCACCGTAGTCAATGATGATCGTCTTCGGCTCTTTTGCTGCAGATACGGAAAGTTTCTCATCTGCTGCCATTTCCTTTAAGTAATCTGCAAGGAATTCACCTTTTACTTTTAAATTGATAAATCCCGGTTTTACGACTTCTGCCATGGAGAAAACCTGGCTGTCTTTTAAGTATGCTACTACATCATCAGCGATCATAAACGGTGCCTTCTTGTATGCTTTGGCTCCTGCCATAGCACCGTTGCACTGAAATTCGCAAAGATCCGGTCTGTTGGATACGGTTACTTTTCCGTAGGATGGGTCGTATCCGGATTTTTCAAATGCTGCGGAAAGTTCTTCCGCCATCTGTTCCATAAGTTTCTTCATTCTTTCCTAACTCCTCAGATTGTTTTATTCTACTACCACTTTTCTTGAACATGCAACTGCAATAGCACCATGTCCGATATGGCATGCAACACTTAATGATAACGGATTCTGCACAATCTCAATTCCGGGGAATACTTCGGCAATTTCTTTCTTAAATTCCTCTGCTTCCTCCTGATTTCCTGTATAAGCAGACTGCAGGCACATTTCGCCACGTTTTACGTATTCTGCGAAGCGGTTCTCCCAGTCATTCTGCATAGCCTTGAGCATGACACGTTTTGCCTGCTTCTTGCCTCTTGTTTTGGAATATGCATCCAGCTTCTCACCCTGGATCTGAAGCACAGGTTTCAGGTTCAGAACTGTTCCGATTGCTGCTGCTGCAGGAGTAATCCTTCCGCCTTTCTTAAGGTATTTCAGAGTTTCCAGAGTAATATAGATACTGGAATCCAGCTTCTGCTCTTCCAGAACCTGTTTGATCTGTGTCGCATTTCTGCCCGCATCTCTTAATATGAGGGCATCCAGTACAGATTGTCTCTGCGTAACAGAAATTCTCTGATTGTCTACTACATGTACTCTTCCGTCATATTCCTGAGCCAGTCCCATTGCTGTATCGCAGGATGCACTCAGTCCGCTTGACATTGGAATGTGCACTACTTCATCATACTTTTCCAGTAATGTATTCCAAAGTCCGCATACATCTGCCGGCCCCGGCTGTGAAGTAGAAATAGCCTCATCATTCTTAAGTCTCTCATAAAACTCTTCCTGTGAAAGAGTGATTCCTTCAAGATAAAGCTTCTCGTTAATATAAAAAGGCATTGGAATTACGCTGATTCCAAGTTCTCTTGCCTGGTCCTGTGTTATGCCGCTGTTACTGTCTGTGACAATGGCAATTTTTCCCATATTCATATCTCCTTTGCTTCTGATCCACTTCAGATTTTTTATGTATCAATTATCTTTTCATAAAATTACAGACTATGTTCAGTTTATCATATTTTTTTATGTATCACAATCAGGAACCGCTAATTTATTGCAAAAAAATTCCGCATAGATTGACCCATGCGGAATTTTGACTGCCTGTTTCTATTCTTTTGCGATATTTATGCCAGAATCAGTCCAGTTCCCTTACGATCTTACGTACCGGCAGAACAAATGTAGGTGATACAGATAATTCATCAATCCCCATCTGTATAAAGCGTTCTGTCAATGTAGTATCTGCTCCGAGCTCTCCGCAGATTCCTGCCCAGATTCCCTCTTTATGTGCATTATCAATGACCATCTGGATCATACGAAGTACAGCTTCATGATGAGAATCATAAATATTATCCAGTTTTGCATTCTGACGGTCGATTGCCAGTGTATACTGTGTTAAATCGTTAGTTCCGATGCTGAAGAAATCAACTTCTTTTGCAAGAAGATCACTGATCATAACTGCAGCCGGTGTCTCGATCATTACACCCTGCTCTACGTCATCTTTAAACGGAATGCCCTGCTCTGTCAGCTCTTTCTTAACCTCTGCAACAATAGCCTTGATCTGTTTTACTTCTGTTACAGAGATGATCATCGGATACATAATGGAGATATTTCCGAACATACTTGCTCTGAACAGTGCACGAAGCTGTGTCTTAAATACTTCCGGTCTGTCCAGGCAGATACGGATTGCACGATAACCCATTGCCGGATTCTCTTCGTGTGCCATATCAAAGTAATCAATCTGCTTGTCTGCGCCGATATCCAGTGTACGGATGATTACTTTCTTTCCTGCCATATTCTGTGCTACTGCTTTATAAATCTGGAACTGCTCTTCCTCTGTCGGATAATTATCTTTTTCCAGATAAATGAATTCACTTCTGAATAGACCAATACCTTCTGCATCATTAGCCAATACACTGGCTACATCGCCTGTGCTTCCGATGTTTGCGTACAGATGAATCTTATGTCCACTCTTTGTCTCTGTAGTTTTGCCTTTTAATTCTTTGAGCATTGCTCTCTGGCGCAACTCCTCGTCTTTCTGATCCTGATATTTCTTCAGGGTATCTGCATCCGGTTCCACAATAAGAGAACCGGTCTTACCGTCTACAACTGCCATTTTCCCATCCATGCTGTCATCATATTCAATATTGATCAGCGCCGGGATATTCATAGTTCTTGCAAGGATTGCTGTATGGGAATTGGAAGAACCTTTCCTTGTAACAAATGCAAGAACTTTGCTCTTGTCCATCTGTACAGTTTCACTTGGAGCCAGATCCTCAGCAACGATAATAGATGGTTCTGCAGCATCCATATCTCCCTCATCGTGTCCTGATAATACACGTACCAGACGATCTGAAATATCCTTTATATCTGCCGCTCTTGCTTTCATGTAGTCATCATCCATCTGCGCAAACATGTCTGCAAAATTATCACCTGTTGTTGCTACTGCATACTCTGCATTTACATTCTCCGTACGGATAATGTTATCAATAGAATCCAGATAGTCCTCATCATCCAGCATCATCTGATGCACTTCAAAAATAGCAGCACCTGATTCTCCTACTTCCCGGAGTGCCTTATCATACAGTTTCTGAAGCTGTTCAACTGCTTTCTCTTTTGCTTCCTGCACACGTGTGATCTCTGCCTCCGGATTTTCTACCTTCGTACGCTTTACACTTGTGTCTGCTTTCTGCAAAATAGAAATCTTTCCAATTGCGATTCCTGAAAATACGGACTTACCTTCTAATACTCTCATTACTCCAATTCTCCTTATTAGATTATGGCATAACTGTCTGACATCTTCACAGTTACAGATTATTTTTCAAAAACTCTCTCATTACTTCGGCATCTGCCTCTTCATTCTCGCCTTCCACATGTACTGTTATCTGATCTCCCTGTTTTACTGCAAGATTCATAACACAGAACATCCGCTTCGCATCACCACTGTCTGTTCCTTTAAAAATAGTGATATTGCTCGTAAGCTTTCCGGCTTCCTGCACAAGAAGCAGTCCGGGCCTTGCATGTATTCCAAATTTATCCTTGATGATATAGGTAAATGATACCATCCGCGAACTTCCTCCTGTATAAATAATTCTTTTTGAGATACTTCATTATAGCACAGCCTGTCTTTGTACTTCCATATTTTTTTATTTTTTGTACAAATTTTAGCACATTTCTTGACATCTAAACAAATTTGATTGTTTTTCTGTTTAAAATCCACAGAAAAATGGTTATTGTTCACTTCGTTTTCAATAACACGCTTTGCAGGATATTGCCAGTAAACAGTAACTAAAAATGTTACAGAAAAACAGACTCAATATACAAAGGTATTGTACATCAAGTCTGTTTTATCTGTGCAGTGTTTATTCACTTCTCAACGCATCAATAGGATTTAAATTTGCTGCTTTCACAGAAGGAAGCAGTCCAAATACCACGCCTATCACTGTAGAAAACAATACTGCGATCACAATTGATGGCACACTGATCGCAGTAGGCGAACCGGTAACCTTTCCCACCACTTTCGACAGCCCGATTCCTGTTATTACTCCGATAATACCGCCAATACTGGTAAGTACGGAAGCCTCTGTCAGAAACTGTCCCAGAATCGTCTTCTTACGTGCCCCGATAGCCTTTTTCAATCCAATCTCTTTGGTACGCTCTGTAACAGAAACCAACATGATATTCATGACACCAATACCGCCTACAAGAAGAGAAATACTTGCAATCCAGATCAGCTGATTATTCGTACTCTCACTGAGTTTCTGCATATTCTTGACCTGCTCCATAATATTATCGGCTTTGTATTTCATGGTTGTATTTCCGTCTGTATTTAAGGCTGCAATTAAATTATTCAGCACATCTGCTGCTGCATTTCCCACCGAACTCATGGTATCTGTGCTGTCTGCTTTCACAATTACATTCTGAGGAACATCAAATTTAAAGGAAATCGGCCAGCAGCTGTCCGGAATCATTACACTTCCTACAATCGACTGATAATAAGTGTAGTATTCGTCAATACTGTTGATCGTCGGCTGATAATTCTCATCCTGCCGGATCACTCCCACAATCGTATATGGTTCCTGATTGATCTCCACAGTCTGCCCTACTGGGTTCTGTGACGGGAACAGATTCTGTGCCGCATTATCATCGATCAGCGCAACTTTATTGTAATTTTTGTAGTCATCTTTTACAAATCCCCGTCCTGACTGAATTATATATCCGCAGGTAGCCAGATAGTTCACATCAATCCCGTAAACACTTCCACCCTCCAGACTGTTATTGTTATTATAAATAGATGCGCTGGTACTGTTATAATAAAAGGTCGCATTCTCAACATGATCCAAATCTTTTACTTCTTCTTTTACATCATCTGTCAAAATCGGTGTTTTTGAAGAATTTCCATATTCCGCATCATACTGGTTATCTCCATCATACAGATAAATCTTTACCGTATTGGAACCTGCACCTATCAGATCTTCCTTAATCTGTTCACTGGTTCCCTTGATGGTAGAAACAATTGCAATAATAGATGCAATACCAATAATGATACCCAGCATGGTCAGGAAGGATCTCATCATATGTGACCATATTCCCTGAAAAGCCAGGCGTATATTTTCAAGCATAAAATGTCTCCTTTCTCAATTAATATCCATACATCTGATCCAGAGTAACTTCTTTTGTCTTTGCGCCCTCTTTCACATCTTTTCCATAAGGAAATGCGATCAGATCATCTTCACTGAGCCCACCTTTGACAATCACACTGTAACCGCTGTCTACAGCTGCACCCACTGAAATCTCCTGTTTCTTCAGGATACCATTATCATCTTTATACACATAGTTTTTATTATTGTCATTTCTGACAAAAGCTTTCTGAATGACCATAATGTTCTCTGCAGCAGATGCTTCATAATTGACAGTAACCCAGTCCTGATCTTCCAACTGAAGTGTCTTGTCACTTACCACTGCTGTAAATGCATAATAAGACACATTTGGATTACTGCTTCCATAGAAGCTGTTTCCGGTTACAGGATATTCCGAAACATCCATAACATCTGCCTCAAAAGATCCGCTGGTATAACTTGTACAGTTAAGCTTTGTGCCTTCTTTAAAATCATCGAGCATCAGTTCACTCACAGAACCTACAACATAAAAACCATCACTGCTTTTTATCTTGATCAGAGCCTTACCGTCAGTTGTCTCACCGCTTCCGGAATCCCCCACATAAGTAACCGTACCATCCAGTTTTGCAGTGATAAGCTTTTTATTCGCTTTCTTTTCCAGCTGTGATATCTTGATATCGCTTTCCTGAAGATCCAGCTTAAGGCTGGCAATCTTACTCTTCTGATACTTGATGGCATCTGCTCTGGAAACAGGAGTTCCGGTAGGTTCATCATTCCCACCAGGATTATCATCTCCTCCATCATCCGGATTCTCATCATATTTATCTGCATCTGCCAGTGTGAATTCCACCTCTGCAAATTCATATACCGGTTTCTCCAGAAGACTTCCGTTTACCAGATAATAACCTGTGCAGGAGGTTTTCAGATCATCATAGTCCGCTATTGTATCATTCTGATGAAATTCCAGACGGTACCAGTAACCACCCTGATTAACAACTTTGGTTCCATCAGGACTGTATCCTGCAAGTTTATTAAAGAATGAACCCATTACTGTTACTTTTTCTTTTGCACTGCTACACAGATATACATATGGATCGTCCTCTGTGCCACTTCCTGTAAACGGAACAGAATCTGCATCCAGTTTCTGATAAAACGGCTCGTCACCATCAGTGATATTCGGATCACCTTTTCGGTAATAAGGATCAAAATATGTGGTACGATCATCCAGTGTTGGCGTTGGCGTTGGTGATAATTCCGGTGTATCATTTTTTCCTGAATTAAAATCATCCTTCTCTCCGTCGCTGAATCCATTCGCTGAGGGATCCGAATATACCGGAATATCATTATCCGCAGATGTTCCACCTGATGAACCGCCTGTATTTCCGGTATCTGTTGAAGCATCATCTCCCGGTAAATCTGACTTGGATGAAGAATTGTCTGAGCCCGCATTATCCACTGCATCTCCATCTGTAAAAGCAGATAATAAAAACGGATACATGGCTGTTGCCAGGTAACTGCCGGACATATCTGCTGTGGATGATAACGTATCATCCGGTGTCATATCATCATCGCCTGTATCATTATCAGTTTTTCCTGTTTTTGAATTCAGGTTATCGGCGTCTGTACCCGCATCTGTTTCCTCTACAGGTCCACCATTCTGAAGGCTGTTCAATCTGTTCACTGCTTTATTTAAATCCTGCTCCAGTTTCTGTTTTTTCAGCTTTGCTATATTCAGTTCCATTTCCACCAGAGTAGTATCAAAAGAAACCAGAGGATCCCCTTTTTTTACGGCATCTCCCTTTGTCACATAAATCTGATCAATAATCAGGTCTTTATCACCGTTTACTGTCTGTGTTGCACTGGATGTAATGGTTCCGTCAAGCGTGGTGGAAGGTGTATAAAATTCCTGCAGTAATCCGCTCACAGGAGTAACCGCCACTGTTTTCTGGCTGTTTTTCTTCAGCTGCATCAATCCCGCTGTAATTCCGCTTCCTGCGATTACCACCACAAGCACTCCTGCGAGGATTTTCTTTACTTTGCCCATGAAGATCACCTCTTTTCCTGAAGGATACCATCTTTGATCGTAACCACCCTTTTCGCATGTGCGGCAATATCCGCATCATGGGTGATCATCAATACAGATACCCCCTCATCATTCAGTCTCTGGAAAAGTTCCATAACCTGCGCACCGGATTTACTGTCAAGAGCACCTGTAGGTTCATCTGCAAGAAGAAGTTTCGGGTTATTGACGATCGCCCTGGCAATGGCAACCCTCTGCATCTGACCTCCTGAAAGCTGATTTGGCTTAAAATCCACTCTGTCCGCCAGGCCCACTCTGTCAAGTGCCTTCAGAGCGCGTTCTCTTCTCTCCTTCTTAGGTACTCTCGCATAATTTAATGGCATCTCAACATTTGCCAGAGCACTCTGCTTAGGGAGAAGATGAAAACTCTGAAAAACAAACCCTATCTTATTCAGCCGGATATCTGACATTTCATTCTCCGAACACGCCTTAATATCCACTCCATCCAGAAAAAAAGTCCCCTCTGTCTGCTTGTCCAGACATCCGATAATGTTCATCAGAGTAGTTTTTCCCGAACCGGATGGTCCCATAATTGCCACGTATTCTCCTTCTTCCATGGAGAAATTCACATCTTTTAATACCGGAACCTTCATTTTACCCTGCTGATATTCTTTATATATACCCTTTAATTCCAGTATCATTCGATCCCCTCCACGTCTTCACCTGCGCTCATACCAGGTGCCTCATCGATTGGTACAAGTTCCTCATTTGGATCAATCGAGTCATCCGAACTGTCATCTTCAGAACCCTCTTCCATATCTGGATCTGTATAGGCTTCCCCATCTGCGGAATCTGGCTGTTCATCATCCATATTTCCATGATCAGCATCCATATCTGTAATCCCGTCCGCGCCTCCGCTCATTGTCTGAGCCAGATCTCCGATCTCTGTTTTTTCGCCTTCTTCCAGAGCCGCTGTCGGGAATGCAATCGCATCTTTCTTTGTAAGGCCCTCAACAATCTTATATTCTCCAAGATCATCATCATGTTCTCCAAGTGTTACATAACGCTTCTCCAGTCTGTTCTTATCGCTGGCTGCCCATACATACGGTTCATTGGTATCTGTGTCCAGAATATAGTAATCACTGAGCCACAGACCATCTTTTTTCTCATCCTGTCCGATGTCACGTTCTATGTACACATGCTGTCCAAGCATCAGATTCTCAGAGGAATCCAATTCCACATAAAAAGGATAAGAAGTAGACGTTGTCTGATCATCGGAACTGGTACTTGCCATACCCATATACATATCATTACTGCTGTCATCTGAAGTTCCATTATTCACATCTACGGATCCCATCGTTCCTTTCCATGTTTTACTGCTGTCTACTCTGGAACGGATGATCACTGCCTCTCCGGGTACAATAGAATCCCTGTTCTGTTCATTAACTTTACCTTTTACTCTGTAAGCACCTGTACTGAGAATTGTAATAAATGCAGAACTGTCCGAACTTCCGTCACCTGACGACATGCTACTGTCCATTGCACTGCTGTCATCCACAGAATCACCGTCGTCACTTGTCATTTTGGAAGTGTCAATTTTCTGTATCACACCATCTATTTCACTTCGAACCTCTGTATTCTGTGTTGCGCTCTGAAGTTTATCAATTTCAGACTGTTTACTCTTCTGACTATATTCATTCTTCTTGAGATTCATTTTGTTAGTCTCGATTTCAATGGTATAGGACAACTGATCTTCGGCCTTTGCTTTTTTCTTCTCCGCTTCCAGCGTAGCTATCTGTTCTGTCAGGCTGATCTGTTCATTTTTTAATCTATCCAGATCCAGTTGCGCCTGCTTCAGATCATCCTCAATACTGCTGAGATCATATTCAAAAAGAAGCTGTCCGGCCTTTACCTCTTCTCCGGTCTTAACTTCCACTTCTTTTACTTTTCGTCCACTTTCTATTTTTACGTTTACAGTTTTCTGCGGTTCTACCACACCGGCAAACCGATTTACCGCTGTTGTTTCAGATCCGGTGATCACACTTACTTTTGACACATACACAATAGAATCACCGGTTCCACTCTGACCGTTTCCTTTAAAGTGATACCAGACTCCGGTTCCGATACCACCTGCTGCAATCAGGATTCCCAAAACGATAATAATACGTTTCTTCATAAATTGCCTCCTTGATATTGTCACCTTGTTCAGGCTAACATCTATTATACACTACTGCTTTTTTATATCATTATTATTCACTTTCCTATCATAGCAGATTCTGCCTTAAAATAAAAGCTTTGTAATCAAGTGGCAACATTTTTCACAATTTTTTCACGTTTTTCTTATGAATTTCGTTCACCTTTTTCACTTTTTTGACAGTCAGTACAAAATCTGTTAAAATAAACAGAAAAGTAACTGTCAAACAGTTGCACAGAAAGCACTGTGAAAGGAAAGAACACGTATGAATATAAACAAACACCTGATTCTTCTTTTCTCTGTCTTATTTTTTCTTTTTGCTGTATCTGTAAGCAGCGGCTGTTTCCGCAAAAATGAGTCAGATGTAAAGAGTGTAGTCAGAAATGAACTGGATCAGTTAAAAAATCTCGATTCAGAAACTACGCAAAAATACATACCCTATACAGAGCTGTTCCCCGATGCCACAGAGAATACTGATTTAACTGATGAAATCAATAAAACCTTTTCTCTCTTTTTCCGGAAATTTAATTACAAAATTTCGGATGTCATCGTCGGCACAACCAATCATTCTGCCACTGTTTCTGTCAAACTGACCACAATCGATTCCAAAGTTCTTGCCAGAGATTTTAAAGCAGAACTTCTCCGGACACAGATCACAGAGTCAGCCCAGGCACAAAAAGGAAATATCAAAGATTCTTCCAGATCTCTTGAGGCTCATTATCTGATCCTGAATCATCTTTTAAACACAAATGACTATGATACAGCTGAGACAGACTGTAACATACAGCTTGTCAATACAGGCAATGATAAAAAGGAAAAATGGAAGATCCAGCGTACCAATTCTCTGGAAGATGACCTTGTCGGCGGTCTTATAGCTGATCTGGCAGATCCGGATATCCTTTCACCGGAAGATACCCTGACCGTCTATCTTGACACTCTACAGAAACTGGATTTGAAAGAAATGACATCTTATCTGGGTGTAGTAAATATCATGAATACATCCGATACTGCAAAAAATTCCATTGCCTCAGCACTTGCCGAACAGATTCATAAAAATTTTAATTATGTCATTAAATCCAGCAGTGAAAATGGATACAATGCCACTGTTACAACTGAAATTACAACCTTTGACAGTGATTCGATCCTGGCTGATTATCAGGAAAAGCTTGATAAATATCTGGCTTCTGCTGACGCAGTTATCGATGGCTCCCAGAAACGATACGAGAAATCTTTCGAAATTCTTCTGAACAGCATCAATGATAATACCGTTACTACCGTCAATGATGTAGATTTTGTTCTAATCAATGATGGGGTATCCTGGAAACTTCAGGATGAGGGAAATACTTTGGGAAATGCTATTTTCGGTACTTTGACAGATTCTCCTCTCGAGACTTCTGATTCTGAGGATGAAAATATTTCTGCCGATACAGATAAGCAGACAGATGATAATACTTCTACTGAAAGCAGTTCCAATTAACGATTAGTCAATCGGATATTCGCAATCCGCTTCCGCTACTTGCTCATAACCAAATAACTGCTTCGCAGTTTGGTTAAACAACTAAAAAGGCCACCATATCACAGAAATGTTCCTTTCCCGAATCATTCTATGATATGGTGGTCTTTTTAATCTTTGTCTTATTCTTTTTACATCCCCGTTATAATTTTGATAAACAGTAAAACCAGAACGATCAGAATAATCGGTCTTACGATTTTATTTCCATTTTTCATTACCATTCCAGATCCTACATAATGCCCTGCAATGGAAAAAACAGAAGCTGCAAGTCCAAGATATATGACAATCTTTCCACTAAATAAAAAAACAACTAATGCCATTATATTAGAAGAAAGATTTGCAAGTTTCATAGTTCCGGAAGCTTTCGCTACGGGAAGTTTTGCTACTCCTGTATATAAAATAAGCAGAAACGTACCAGTTCCCGGCCCATAAAAGCCATCGTAGCAGCCAACAGCCAGAGAACACACCGCACACAAAATCCACTGTTTCTTTCTGGAAATCTCTACATTGCTGTTATCATCCAGATTTTTCTTCTTCATTACATAAAACGCAACAATAGGAAGTACTGGAATCAGCATCCATTTTAATATCTTATCACTGGCAAGAAGCGCAATATGAGCGCCTGCAAAAGAACCGACAAGAGCCATGGAAATACATGGCAGTGCAACTCCCCAGTCTACAAATTTATTCTTACATAAACGTGCTGTTGAAATCGCTGTCCCAGTTGCCGAGGATAATTTATTCGTTGCTATCGCATTGTGCATCGGAACCCCTGCAAGCAAATACGCAGGCAGGGAGATCAAACCACCCCCGCCTGCGATAGAATCAACTAATCCTGCAAGGAATACCAACGGGCATACAATCAAAAACGTCTGAATTGTAAGCTCCATCCTTATTCAGTTACTTCCTCCGGTCTTACTTCCAGTTCCAGTTCTTTTAACTGCTCCTCGCTTACGCGGCTCGGAGACTGAGTCATCAGACAGGAAGCATCTTTAACCTTCGGGAATGCGATTACGTCACGGATGCTGTCAACTTTCGCCATAAGCATTACCAGACGGTCAAGTCCGTATGCCAGTCCGGCATGAGGCGGAACTCCATATTTGAATGCGTCCAGAAGGAATCCAAACTGCTCGTGAGCAGCTTCTTTTGTGAATCCAAGTGCTTCAAACATTCTCTCCTGAATATCATCCTGATGGATTCTGACACTTCCTCCACCAATTTCATTACCGTTTAATACGATATCATATGCTTTTGCACGAACTTTTCCAGGATCTGTATCCAGAAGTGGAAGGTCCTCTTCCATAAGCATGGTAAATGGATGATGCATTGCTGTGAAACGATTCTCTTCTTCACTCCATTCAAGAAGCGGGAACTCTGTTACCCATACGAAACGATACTCATTCTTATCAAGAAGATCCATCTGCTTTGCAAGTTCCAGACGAAGTGCGCCAAGTACATCATAAACCAGTTTCTTCTTATCTGCTGCAAACAGAAGTAAGTCTCCTGCTTTACCATCCATAGCTGCTACCAGAGCATCCATCTCTTCATCTGTCATGAATTTAGCAAAAGAAGATTTTCTTGTGCCATCTTCAGCGATTGCAATGTATGCAAGGCCTTTTGCACCATAACCTTTGGCAAACTCAACCAGTTTGTCAATTTTCTTACGTGGCATAGCGCCCTGTCCTTCTGCATTGATACCACGAACACTGCCGCCATTTTCCAACGCAGAAGTAAACACGCTGAATCCACAGTTTTTAACTACATCACTTACATCATGAAGTTCCATTCCGAAACGCATATCCGGTTTATCAGAACCAAATCTGTCCATAGCTTCCTGCCATGTGATACGCTGGATTGGAAGTTTTACATCAATATCAAGTACTTCCTTGAACAGATAAGCAAGGAATCTCTCATTTACATCAATTACGTCATCAACATCTACAAAAGAGAGTTCCATATCAATCTGGGTAAATTCCGGCTGTCTGTCCGCACGAAGGTCTTCGTCACGGAAACATCTTGCAATCTGGATATAACGGTCATAACCAGAGCACATCAGAAGCTGTTTGTACAGCTGCGGAGACTGTGGCAGACCATAGAAATGTCCCGGATGAACACGAGACGGTACCAGATAATCTCTTGCACCTTCCGGTGTACTCTTACCAAGCATCGGAGTTTCAATTTCAAGGAATCCTTCTTTTGCGAAGAACTGTCTTGTAATCATCATGACTTTGCTCTTAAGCATAATATTCTTCTGAAGGTCAGGTCTTCTTAAGTCAAGATAACGATATTTCAGACGGATTTCATCTTTTGTCTTGCTGTTCTCTTCAATTGGGAACGGAGGTACCTCTGCTTCAGACAGAACACGAAGGGATTTTACGCGAAGCTCAATTTCACCTGTTGCAAGATTCTTGTTAACAGCGCCGCCTCTTTCTTCTACCACACCGGTAACAGCGATTACGAATTCACTTCTCAGCTTACCTGCTTTTGCAAAACCTTCTTCATCAATGCTGCCATTCTCAAAAATCAGCTGCATGATACCGGAACGGTCTCTTAAATCTACGAAAATAATTCCGCCTTTATCGCGGGCTTTCTGAACCCATCCCATAAGGACAACTTCTTTGCCGATCATTTCCTTTGTTACTTCTGCACATCGGCATGTTCTGTGCAGTCCCTGCATACTTTCAGCCATGTTTCTTTCCTCTTTTCATGCTTTCTATATTATAAGAATTGTTGTAACTATCCGGCAGTCTGCTATCTCGCAATGTTGCTGAACAGTTACGAATTATTACATTCTGTCTTTAAAGAATTCTACAAACTCTGTATAGCCCTCTGCTGTCATCTGATCTTTCTGGAATTTCTTATTCTTCTTCATAATAGAAATATTGATCTGTGTTCCGGCATTACGCTCTTCCTGAGCCTGTTTCAGAATCGTCAGCATCTTGTCTGCCGGCATATTCTTCTCGATAAGATATGCTTTCTTACCATTCTTTGTCGGGATTTCATAATTTCTCTCAAGAAGAAGCATTACGATTCTCTCGAATCCAATTGAAAATCCGCAGGCAGATGTATTGTTTCCTGTAAATTTACCGATCATCTCATCATAGCGTCCACCGCCGCCTACGCTGCCGCCAAACTCATCCATAGAGATTTCAAAAATCGGTCCTGTATAATAAGACATTCCACGTACCAAAGTCGGATCGAAAGACATCTTAAAATCTGCTGTTTTAACAGAATCCACAGTAGAAATAATAGTCTCAAGATCCTCGGCAACCTTAGGATCCAGAACATCTTTTAATTTCTCCTTGCAATAACGGACACCCTCAATGTCAGAAGTGATCTCTTTGAAAAGTCCAAGATAAGTATCAATGCTCTCTTTTGCAAATCCTTCCTTCTCCAGTTCTTCTGCAACACCTTCCAGACCAATCTTGTCCATCTTGTCCAGAATGATAAACACAGTGTCAAAGCTTTCCTGTGGGAATCCACTGTACTGCGCCATCGCTTTTAAGATTTTTCTGTCGTTGATGCGAATCGTAAAGTTATGGAAATCCAGCTTTCCGAGCAACGTTGTGGTAGCAAGAACCAGTTCGATCTCAGCCAGATAAGTAGGCTCACCCAGAATATCAATATCACACTGCATAAACTGACGGAAACGTCCTCTCTGCGGTCTGTCTGCTCTCCACACATTGCCCATCTGAAGTGCCTTAAAAGGAGCCGGAAGCTCATTTGCGTTGTTGGAATAATATCTGGAAAGCGGCACAGTCAGATCGTAGCGAAGTCCGGAGTCAACCAGATCACTTTCTTTCTCTGCTTCCGCAAGTTTCAGTTTCTCCCCACGTTTCAGGATCTTGAAAATAAGTTTCTCATTCTCTCCGCCCTGTTTACTGGAAAGATTTTCAATATGTTCCACACATGGTGTCTCTATAGATGAAAAGCCAAATGTTCCGTATGTTTCACGAATCATGTTCATCACATAATTACGGATTTCCATCTCTTTTGGTAAAATGTCCTTCATACCGGTTACCGGTTTCTTCTTTAATGCCATGTTGTCCTCCTCTTTTATAAAAATTCTGCCCGTCTCCATTATGAACCACTCTCTGAAACGCAAGAAAAACCTGCATATCAAAATTTTTTACTTCATCGATCATCAACTCCATAACTGAAGAAATATCAAATCCTCTTCTGTATGGTCTGTCAGAGATCAATGCTGCATATACATCGCAGACTCTGAGTATCCGGGCACCTATGGGTATATCATCACCTGCTTTATTGGACGGATATCCACTACCATCATAATTCTCATGATGGTACAGGATACTCTCCAATACAAAATCCGAATATCCCTGCCCTTTAAGTTCCTCATATCCCAATGCAGAATGCATCCGGACATACTTCAGTTCCTCGATCACCAGAGGATCCTGCTCCTGTCCGTTAATATAACTTGTCAGCTTCAGCTTTCCTATATCATGGAGCATTCCTGCTATTGCAAGCTCATAACACTGTTCATGCGGCAGTCCCATCTCCTCTGCAACCGCATAAGCCAGATTACTTACCAGCATTCCATGATGCAGTTCAGAAGCAAGGTCAAATTCCAGGATCCTCTGCTGTGAACCTGCTGCTGTCTTTTGTACTGTGTCCAAAATGTTACCTCCACATCCTACAGCCAGGTAGCTATTGCTGTCCGTTTTCTCTCGATCATCTCATCAATGCGGGAAATATAATTAGAAACGTCTTTTACATTCTCCACACGTTCAATTCTCTGTCCATGGTCAAAGACCAGCTTGGAAGAACCGCCTGCCCCCAGTGCGATGATAGGCTGTTTTTCCTCCATAATCAGTATATTGTAAATTCCCGCTTTGTCAACCTTTGCATAGCCAACATTTTCAAAATTTCCCTTCATATTCTTCTGTCTGTACAGATAATAAGGACCCATTCCCATTTCATACGCAGTTTTCATGGTCAGATCCATAATCTCCTGATTATTCTCAAAAGACATTTCCTGATATTTCTCTTTAAAAATATTCAGCCTTGCTGCACGTTTCACTGCCAGTGAATGTACGGTAATACTGTCCGGTGCCAGTTCACGAACCTGTTCAAGAGTCCGCTCTACCATGTGAATATCCTCACCCGGGAGTCCTACGATCAGATCCATGTTAATGTTATCGTATCCCAGCTCTCGTGCCAGATGAAACGCTTCTTTTGTCTGCTCCACAGTATGTCTGCGGCCGATAATATCCAGGGTTTCCTGATTCATAGTCTGTGGATTTACGGAAATTCTTGTTACCGGATACTCCCTGATCGCCATCAGCTTTTCACGTGTAATACTGTCCGGTCTGCCGGCTTCCACAGTAAACTCTGCCAGTCCTTCATAGCCAAAAGCTTCTCCCACTGTATCCAGGAGCTTACGGATCTGATGTGGAAGCAGTGTAGTCGGGGTACCGCCGCCAATATAGATGGTGTCCAGTTTTCTTCCCTTCATCATAAGAGCAGTCTCTCTTACCTCACGGCAGAGAGCTTCCACATATTCATCTGTTCTCTTCTCCCACACTTTCAGCGGATAGGAGCTGAAGGAACAATACAGACAGATACTTGGGCAAAACGGGATTCCAATATAAAGGCTGTATCCATTTTCATAGTCAATATCCTTCAGAATCTCTCTTTCCCTGTTTGCAATAGTGATGGCAAGCGCTGTTTTCTGCGGACTCACCAGATATCTCTCACGCATCTCCCGGGCTGCTTCCGTATTTTTCATTCCGGATTCGATCATTCCCATTGCCAGTTTGGCAGGACGTATTCCTGTCAGATTTCCCCATGGAAGAGTTCTGCCCGTCAGTTTTACCAACAACTGATACAGAGCATATTTGATATTATCTTTATTCTCTTTTCTCAGAGCATGAGCATCCTGTATTCCACAGCCTGCATTCTCTTTAGAAAGTATGTCTGCGGAAATTACCCCTTTTTGCTCTGTTTCCTGTTTCGACAGATTCTCTGTCCTTTCGTATTTTATGATATAACTGTCATTATCCCGTTCCACACTGAAGCGGAGGTCATACTCTGCTTCACCATTTTCATAAAGAGTATGTATCTCCGCTTCGGGATAAAACGCTTTGATCAGTTCATAAACATCATGTTCAAAATCTCTGTTCTTAAACAGAATGCCTATTTTACACAAATGGATTATACCTCTTTTCATAACCAATAGTGGTAGATGCATCATGTCCGGGGAAAACCTCGGTCTCTTCAGGAAGCGAATCTACCAGTTTATGGAGACTTCTCACAATTTCTGCTGTACTTCCACCCGGAAAATCCGTTCTTCCAACAGAGCCATAGAACACTGTATCACCGCTGAACAATACACCTTCATCTTTCAGATAATAACAGCAGCTTCCTTTGGTATGTCCCGGTGTATGGATCATCTGAACGGAAAATCCCGCCAGTCTGATAACATCCAGATCCTCCAGAAATACATCCGGCACAATAGAACATCCCTGTCCATAATGTACAGTCATATTGATCGAAGGTTCGCGGAGCATCTCCTCTTCCTGACGACAGGCATAAATCGGAATATTATATTTCTCCTTTACTGCCTGTGCAGCCAGAATGTGGTCAAAATGTCCATGGGTAAGAAGAATCGCCACCGGTTTTCCATTCATCCGGGAAATCTTCATTTCAATCTTCTCCGGACAATCTGCGGGATCAACAATGATCAGTTCTCCGGTTTCTTTATTCTTAAGGAGATAGCAATTTGTATATACAGGTCCTAATATACATTTCTGTAATTCTAAATTCTTCATGTTATTCCTTTCTGTCAATCTGCAGCAGTTCCATAAAATAATGTTCCAGCAGATTTTTCCATGATCAGCCTGTAGTTCTCTCTACGTCAATGACACTCTCTACCTGACGGATCTTCTCGATCAGGGAACGCAGTTCCTCTTTGCTTCCAATCTCAAAACTCATGGAAATAGTTGCCTTCTCCTGCTTGCTTGTACGGCTGTTGATACTTCGCAGGTCGATCTTACGTTCTGTAAATATTTTAGAAAGATCCACAAGAAGCCCTGTACGGTTATTTGCATAAACCTGAATCTCAGCCATATACTTCTCTTTTTCCTTGGTATCAGGCTGCTGCCATTCCGCCTCGATCAATCGTGTCCTGTCCGTCTCAGACATATTCAGCACATTGACGCAATCTGTACGATGGATTGTGATTCCACGTCCTCTTGTAACAAAGCCTACAATCTCGTCACCCGGGATCGGATTACAGCACTTGGAAAAACGGACTGCCACATCATGGATTCCTTTTACCACAATTCCACTCTTGCTCTTGGCAATGTGAAGCTTCTCCTGTGTCTCAGAAGCAGCCTCAAGAACCTGCTCATCTGTCAGATTCTTCTTATTTTCCTTATCATAAGCCTCTACCAGCTTATTGAAAACCTGACCTTCTTTCAATCCGCCATGACCAATTGCAGCAAGTACTGAATCCCAGTCCCTGAAACCATATTTACGCAAAACAGCCTCCAGATACTGGGTTTTTGTATAATTTGCGATCTTAAATCCCTTTGCACGCGCATACTGCGCAAGCATCTCCTTGCCCTTAAGGATATTATCTTCTTTTAATTCCTTCTTGAACCACTGGTTAATCTTGTTCTTTGCCTGAGTACTCTTAACCAGTTTCAACCAGTCGCGGCTTGGTCCCTGAGAATTCTGTGAAGTAATGATTTCAATACGGTCGCCGTTTTTGATCTCATATTCAATCGGAACCAGCTTACCGTTAACTCTGGCACCTACCATCTTATTTCCGACTGCACTGTGAACACTGTACGCAAAATCCACCGGTGTAGAACCGCTTGGAAGTGTTTTAACATCTCCCTGTGGAGTGAAACAGTAAACACTGTCCGCAAAAAGATCCAGGTCATTCTTCAGAAGACTCATGAATTCTTTGTTATCAGACATGTCTCTCTGCCATTCCAGAATCTGACGCAGCCAGTTCAGTTTCTCTTCCTCACTCTTACCTACAGGAGCCTTTCCGTCAGACGACTCCTTATATTTCCAGTGTGCAGCGATACCATATTCTGCAGTTCTGTGCATTTCATAAGTACGGATCTGGATTTCAAAGGGCTGTCCGTTGGGTCCGATCAATGTGGTATGCAATGACTGATACATATTGGGTTTCGGCATGGCAATATAATCTTTAAACCGTCCCGGAATTGGCTTATACATCTCATGGATCACACCAAGGGCAGCATAACAATCCTTCACTGTATCTACAAGAATACGGACAGCAAATAAATCATAAATCTGATCAATAGTCTTATCCTGATTTACCATCTTCTTGTAGATGCTGAAAAAGTGTTTTACACGTCCGTCCACCTGCGCCTTAATATTGGCATCATCCATATGTTTCTTAACTTCTTTTACAATCGCACCTACAAACTGTTCTCTCTCGCTTTTACGCAGGGCAACCTTATGCACCAGGTCATAATATACATCCGGCTTAAGGTATTTCAGCGACAGGTCATCCAGCTCTACCTTTATCTTGGAAATACCCAGACGCATGGCAATAGGAGCATAAATATCCATGGTCTCTCTGGCCTTTTCCTGCTGCTTTTCAGGACGCATATACTGTAAGGTACGCATATTATGAAGACGGTCTGCAAGCTTGATCAGAATAACTCTGATATCCTTAGCCATGGCAAGAAACATCTTTCTGAGGTTCTCTGCCTGAACTTCTACTTTATCCGCAGAATAAGATAACTGTCCCAGCTTGGTAACACCATCCACAAGAAGTGCAACCTCTGAACCAAATTCCTTCTCAACTTCCTCATAGGTCATCCAGGTATCTTCAACTGCATCATGAAGAAGACCTGCAACTATCGTTTCTTTGTCAAGTTCCAGATCTGCCAGAATGATGGCAACACACAAAGGATGAATGATATATGGCTCTCCAGACTTTCTCTTCTGTCCTTCATGAGCTTCACTTGCAACCTTATATGCCTTCTCTATCATGGAAATATCTGTTGATGGATGATACTTCAGAACACTGTTTATCAGTTCTTTATAAAGCACCTCCGGACTTGTAAAATCATGCATGGTCTTTACTGCCGCATCTGCTCTCTTTACAGATTCCAGCTTCTCTTTTTCAACCTGCATTTCATCTTTTTTTGCTTCTGTACTTTTTGTTATCTCTGTCATATGCTCCCACCTGCCTGTCCTGCACAATCAGCTGTGCTTATTTACCATCATAACAAATTACAGACGCTACATCATACCCATTCAGTCTTTCGCGTCCCTTTAAACCTGCAAGTTCCATGAGAAATACAACCTTGACAACCTCACCGCCAAGCTGTTCCACCAGCTTGATCGCTGCTTCGATCGTACCGCCTGTTGCGATCAGATCATCAACGATAACCACTTTCTGACCTGGTTTTATGGAATCTTTATGCATTTCAATCTCTGCACTGCCATATTCCAGATCATAGCTTACAGATACTGTTTCGCGGGGAAGTTTACCTTTTTTACGAATCGGTACAAATGGTTTATGAAGATTATATGCGATCGGTACACCAAAGATAAAGCCTCTGGACTCTGTTCCTGCAATCACGTCCACATCTATATCCTTAAGACAGTCCTGCATGGAGTCGATTGCCAACTGCAGGCCATCCGCGTCCTGCAGAACACTTGTAATATCTCTGAAAATAATCCCCGGTTCAGGAAAATCCGGTATACTTAATACATAATCTTCAATTTTCTTCATTTTATTTCTCCTCCAGTGTGTGTTATATTGCTGTTCGCTCATAAATATTTTATAGTATATCACCTTTTTATTTCAGAATCAAGTTACTGTTAAGCCCTGACATTTGTATTTCCAGGCTTACCGGCGGTTACAAACCAAGCGGTAATATTAACAGTAATTCTGAATAATAATCTGAAGACTCTCTCGTCCCCTGAATCTGTTGATCTCCGGATAATAAGTAACAGAAATACTGTCTTTTTCCCTGATAAAGTTCACAAAATCCTCTGCTTCTCCGAAATAAATGCCTTCCACTGAAATCCCCTGCGGATCGAGAAGTTTTAGTTTTACTACATTTTTATTTTTCCCGATAATACTGTGATCAAGCACTCTGAGATTTTTCTGCGCAAAGACCGGTTTTGTATTCCCTTTTCCAAAGGGTTCCAGAAGCGAAATCTGTTCTACCAGTTCTTTTGTAATATAAGACACAGGCATCGGCACATCAATCACGATCTTAGGACGCAATTCTTCGTCCGTCAACGTACAGTTGACATTGAGGCGTCTCCGGAATTCTTCTATATTTTTTTCTTCTATAGACAGACCTGCTGCCATCGGATGACCTCCAAACTGTATCATCAGGTCTGCACATTTTACCAGTTCTTCATACATAGAGTAACTTTCTATTGATCTTCCGCTTCCTTTTGCACTTGTCTCACCGCCCGTCAATACAAAGGCCGGCCTGTGATATTTTTCCCTGATCCTGCCTGCTATAATACCGGCAAGACTTTCATGACAATCTGGAAGATAAACTACCAGTACTCTGTCATTTTTCAGCTCTGTAGTCTCTATGATCCGGATTGCCTCTTCTTTTCCTTTCTCAGTGAGAGCTTTTCGGCTCTGATTAAGAGCTGTAAGATCTCCGGCAAGCCTTGCTGCTTCTTCCTTTGTTTTTGCATTGAGAAGTGCAAGAGAACGGGCAGCTGTATCCAGTCTTCCACTGGCATTGATACATGGTCCCAGCACAAATCCGATATGATAAGCTGTGATTTTAGCATCTTCCAGAGAATTTGCTCGGATCAGTTCCTGCAATCCTTGATTTTTGGTATTTCTCAGACGGTACAGTCCTTCTTTTACCAGAATCCTGTTCTCTCCCTGAAGATCCATAACATCTCCTACTGTTGCAATAGCCGCCAGTTCATAATAATCTTCCAGTTCCTCTGCCGGAACACCAAATCTCTCGTAAAGTGCTGCAATATATTTAAAGGCCACCACTGCCCCACACAGGTTTTTATTCGGGTATGGACAATCATATTGTTTCGGATTCAAAATCGCATCTGCCGGCGGAAGCACCATCTGGCGTTCTCCCTTTTCCTCCCTGTAAGGAACCTCATGATGATCTGTAATAATCACTGTCATTCCCTTATCCTTTGCCATCTGAATTTCAGCAGCCGCAGCAATTCCATTATCACAGGTCACGATCGTATCGATCCGGTCCGTTTCCGCTCTTTCTATAAGATGTGCATGAATCCCATATCCGTCTGCAACTCTGTCCGGAATATAAGTATCCACATCTGCTCCGATCCTCGCAAGACCTTTCATTAAAATGTATGTAGAGGTCACACCATCAATATCATAATCACCAATAATACGGACTTTTGCTTTCTGCGATATTTTTTTCTCCAGGATATCTACAGCTTTTTCCATATCCTTCATCAGCCAGGGAGAAGGAAGCTCTTGTACTGTTCCTGACAGATACTCTCTTATCTTATCTTCTCCGATCACATCTCTGTTCCTGATCAGTCTCGCAATCACCGGATCAATATGAAACTGTTGACCGATCTGGTTAAAATCTGCTCTTTTTGCTGCTATTACCCATTTCTCCATATATTTTCTCTCCTCATAAAAATATCCCGGAGTTTTACCCCGGGATATTTCTGTCTGCCTGTTTTTCAGACAATTATTGTTTTATTCAGCATCATCATTCTGCTGTTTTTTAGCTGCTTCTTCGGCAGCCAGACGTTCAGCTACTCTTTTTCTGTTTTTCTTCTTTGGCTGAGTCGGATCTTTCTGTGATACATCACGTGCTTTCTTCGGCTTTGAAGAGGACTTTGCAGATGCGGAGGCTGCAGCAATTGCCGGCTGTCCTTTTCCTGCAAATTTCTTTTTCATCACATACCACAACGCACCTGTAATACATACAGAAGAATATGCACCGACAAGAACACCAACCATCAGAGGTGCTGCAAATTCACGGATAGAAGAAACACCCATGATATAAAGAACAGCTACCATAACAAAAGTTGTAAAAGAGGTATAAATACTTCTTGTAAGAGTCTGAGTGATACTTGTGTTTACAATTTCTGCCAGTTTTTCTCTGGAACCACTGTGAAGGTTCTCACGTATACGGTCAAAAATAACGATTGTAGCATTGATAGAATAACCTACGATCGTAAGCATGCAGGCAATAAATGTATTACCGACAGATACTCTGGCAATAGCATAGAATGCAAGTACAACCAGAACATCATGCAGAAGCGCCAATACCGCACTGCTTGCAAAACGGATGTCTTTAAATCTGAACCAGATATAAAGAAGCATACAGATTGTAGCTACTATAACGGCTACGATCGCATCACGACGCATTTCACTACTTACTGTAGAAGAAATACTTTCTGTGGAAATCGTGCTGTCATCTACACCAAATTTCTCAACCAGTGCACTTTGCAGAGCTTCACGTTCGCTCTGATTCAGAGAACGTGTCTTGATCACAACCTGATTTGTTCCGACTACCTTTGTAGGCTGAACATTTTTATCTCCTGTCACCTCTTCTACAACAGGAGTTACTTCAGAATCAATGGTCTTAATATCCATATCTTCATTAAATGTAACAGTTGTAGAAGTACCGCCTGAGAACTCAAGGCTGTAATTTAACGCTTTGTTTCCTGCATGCGAATTAGCAAACATCGCTGCCGGACCGCAGAGGATCAGGATAATGGAAATAGCAAAAAATACTTTCTTCTTTCCAAGGAAATCAACTGCCTTACGTTCTTTTGCAGATCCGTAGAATTTCGGATCACGTACACCAACTGCATAAAGTGCATTTACAATCAGTCTGGATACAACCAGTGCTGTAAACATGGAGATCACGATACCAAGGGCAAGTGTATAAGCAAATCCCTTAACAGTACCTGAACCAAGCCACATCAGCACAAAGGCTGCGATCAGCGTTGTAATATTTCCATCAAAGATTGCAGAGAAAGCTTTGCTGAAACCGGACTTAATAGAATTCCTTACTGAAACTCCTGCACCAATTTCCTCTCTGATTCGGGCATAAATAATAACATTGGCATCCACCGCCATACCGATACCAAGGATAATACCCGCAATACCCGGAAGAGTAAGAGTAATATCAAAGGCATTCAGCGTGATCAGCATTAATGATGTATAAAGAATCAGTGCAATACCTGCAACTACACCAGGTACGCGGTATGCAATGATCATAAAGATAATAACGATGATCAGACCGATCGCACCTGCAAGAACACTTGTAGAGATTGCTTCTTCACCAAGCTGTGCAGCTACAACACTGGAACGAAGTTCTTCCAGTTCCAGTCCCAGAGAACCGATACGGATATAAGAAGCAAGGTTCTGTGCTTCTTCCAGGTCAGACATTCCGCTGATCTGTGCTTTTCCGCCGGAAATCTCTTCATTTACATTCGGAGCACTGATAATGTTATTGTCATAGACGATAGCGATCTGCTTGCCTACATTATTCTTTGTAGCTTCTGCAAATTTTGTTTTACCACTGTTTTCTCCATCAGAAGTAAGAGTAAGACTTACCACATATTCCTTTGCACTTGTGTTCTGATTCTGGATCGCACCACCCTGGGCATCTGCTACATCAGAACCTTCCAGAACAACACTTCCGGATTCCTTGATCTCATCCATAGTTCTGGAGAGAACATATCCATCCTGTCCTGTAGTAAAGTTCTGGTTTCCGTCAGCATCTTCTTTTGTGATGAAATACAGGGAACCTGGTTTACCCAGATCATTCAAAATAGTATCTGCATCTGTAACACCAGGAATTTCAACTGTAATACGGTCTGATCCTTCCTGGTATACCTGAGCCTCAGTACTGTACTGCTCTACACGCTTCTGAAGCTTGTAGATCGTATCTGACATCTCTTCGCTTGTCGGATTGCTCTCCTTAGCCTGGTAGGTAATGCTGACACCACCGGCAAGATCAAGACCCGTGTTGATATGTTTTGCTGCACCGGTTCCGGTAGGACCGATACCTACGGCTGCAGTAAAGCAAAAGAACACAGTCAGGATCAGTGTCAAAAGCAGCACTACGATTCCTTTACTTTTCTTCATAGTTCTTTTCCCTTCTTGATTTTTTGTCCGCGGTCATGTTCATCCGCCTGCCAGCCATTTTCTGTTATGATAACAGCCGACGGCGGTATCAGTCAGACAGATTACTGCCCACTAATCACATGCCAGTGCGGCTTTTATCATGATGGCGCACTCCACACGTTTTCTCTGGAGTTCGCATCCGATTTCATAATTGCCTTTGATATCTCCCTGGAAATGGAATGCATTTGCCGCACATCCGCCACTACAGTAGAAACGTGCGAAGCAGTCTTTGCAGTCTTTCTTTGTGTAAACGTTGCATCCGCCGAATTCCTTCTGGATTTCCGGCTTTGTGATGCCTTCGTCTACATTTCCCATGAGATACTGTTCTTCACCAACAAACTGGTGACATGGGTAAAAATCACCCCAGGGTGTTACAGCCAGGTACTCTGTTCCTGAACCGCAGCCTGACAGTCTCTTGTATACGCAAGGGCCACCTGTAAGGTCGATCATAAAATGGAAGAAGTTAAATCCTTTTCCCTCTTTCTCTCTTTTAATCATTTCTTTTGCAAGAGTATCATACTCTTCCATGATCTGGGGGATATCCTCCTCGCGGATCGCATATTCCTCCGTATCAGCCGCAACTACAGGCTCTACAGAAATCTGTTTGAATCCAAGATCTGCCAGATGAAGCACATCCTTGGAGAAATCAAGATTATGGTGAGTAAAAGTACCTCTTACATAATACTTGTCCTGATTTCTGGATTCTGCAAACTTCTGGAACTTCGGCATGATCAGGTCATAGCTTCCTGCACCTTTTCTGAATGGACGCATGTAGTCATGTACTTCCTTACGTCCGTCCACACTGAGTACAACGTTGCCCATCTCTTTATTGCAGAATTCCATTACTTCATCATTCAGAAGAACTCCGTTTGTTGTTAAAGTGAAACGGAATTTCTTATTGTGAAGCTTTTCCTGCTCTCTGCCATATTTTACCAGATCTTTTACAACCTGCCAGTTCATCAGCGGCTCGCCGCCAAAGAAATCTACTTCCAGGTTTTTTCTGGAACCGGAGTTCGCGATCAGGAAATCAAGAGCTTTTTTGCCGACTTCATAGGACATAAGAGCTCTTCTGCCATGATATTCGCCTTCTTCGGCAAAACAATAACGGCAGGCCAGATTGCAGTCATGAGCAATGTGCAGGCACAATGCTTTTACAACGGTCTGCCGGTTATTTGAAAATTCTTCAATTACATTCTCATAAACATCTTTTGTAAAAAGCATTCCATCTTCTTTCAGCTTATTACATTCTCTTACAGATGTCTCAATATCTTCTCTGTTATATTTGTTTTCCAGTTTCTCTGCAATAGCTTCTGTGCCAAGGCCCTCTTCCAGATATGGAAGAACCTCATATGTAACCTCATCTACCAGATGGATGCATCCACTGTTGATATCCAGTACAATATTAAAGCCATTGCTTTTATAACGGTGAATCAGACTCATTTTACTAAAATCCTTTCTAAGCGTAAGATAAGCAGCGGAATAAAAGTTCCGCTGCTTATCTCATTTCTCCATAGCTGATCTTATTTCTGCTCGCAGCTCTGGTTTCCTACTGTACAGGAAGTTTTACATGCGGACTGGCAGGAAGTCTGGCACTCGCCACATCCACCTTTTTTTACAGTGTTCTGTAAATTCTTTGTATTCAGGGTTTTGATATGTTCCATAACTCTATCCTCCTTATGTAATTATATTCTTGGCATAGTATATCATATATCTTTTCATTTTAAAAGCTTTTTTTTACGACAGCATTCCACCCAGTGTTCCACCGCCTGTGCACATAAAAAATGTTGTAACTGCATGCGCTGCACTCATATCCCAGCCGCCTTTTGCCATAATAGAGACAGTCAACAGTAATACATAGTAAGCCAGACCTGTGATAACACCCCACAGATATTTGTCTTTACGCACAATTTTGCCGGCCATAAAGCCTCCCATGAAACATGCAAGTACATAAATTATAATAATACCCGCATCTACAGCTGTTTCTCCCAGATCAAAAGCAAACAGTACCAGGGCCAAAAGCAGTAATGCCACTCCTGTTAATGCATATGCAAATAATAGTGATTTCAAAATTGCTCTGACTTTCATTGCTTCCCCTCCTGTTAAACTATATGGGGGAGGAATCAGTGTTATTCTTTTATTTCTTTCTCTTTTTTATAAATACAACCACACCGGCGATCACTGCAGCTGCCACAAACAGTATCACAAACGGCATAATTGATGTTGTATCTCCGGTATTTACTGTATTGTTATTTTTCACAGCTTTATTTTCCGTTGAATTATCATTCTGATCAGAAGAAGAACCATTATTGCTGTCAGAACTGTCATTCATAGATACTGTATTGTTCTTTCCGGAATCAGAGCTCTGACTGTCGGAGGAAGCCGGTGCAGGAGTTACCGCATCTGTGTCGTCCGTATCATTCCCCGCATCAGGTCCTACTAATTGTCTGCTTCCTGCAATTCCAAATGGACTGAAAGAATGTGTGCTGAATACCATAATACCATTCTCTACACTCGGAATAATCGTCTCAGTTGCCCCGTTGTCCAGGAGATGTTCGATAGTATACTGATATCCGGATTTTACCGGCACAGTGACACTGATATAATCTCCATTAGGGATCTCATATTCTGTATTATTCTTAAGATCCCAGAGTTCAAATTCATAAGACTGGAAAATCATTGCATCTGATTCATTGGTAAACTGATAGCTGTCACCGCTTGAAACTCTGAACTGTACATACCATGGAAGATTAACTCCGCTTACTGTAATACCGTCGCAGGTATGATTAAGTGCGGCCCTCTCTTCTTTTTCTTCATCAGAAAGAGAATCCTCTGCATCTGTAGGACGGTCATCCTTATCGTCCGGCAGAACAGGATTATCAAAGATATTATCATCTGCGCCATCTTCATCATCTTTCTTCGTATCTTCTTTATCCTGTGTCATATCATCTGCAGGTTCCAGCTTACCGGTAGTTTCTGTATCTTTATCCGTCTTATCTGCATTGCTGTTATTATCTTTGTTGTTTTTATTATCTGTTTTATCTTCTTCAATCTTACTCTCTTCATTGTCTGTATCAGTTTTATTATCCTGATCTGATTTACTTTCCTTATCTTCTTTATTGTCTGTATCAGCGTTTTCATCTGCGGCAGGTTTTTCTGACGAAGTTTCAGGCGTTTCTGTTGGATCTGCATTTTCTGTTGGATCTGTTTTACCTGAGCCTTCTGTCTTATCAACATTATCACCATCCGTAATACTGTTCACTATTACATTGATGTAACCGACAACCGCGCCGCTCTCCGGATCCCATCCATCCACATGGCTTAAATCCTGCCCTTCTGCCGGTATAAGAAGTACCTCACAGCTCTGTACACGCTGTGCAGGAACGAAACTTCCATCTGCCCATTCAAAAGTTCCATATTCCGTTGCCGGAAGTTCTACATCCGCAAGTTCTACTGGCTTATCAAGCGTGATGTTGTCCGGAATCAGAGAAGACACAGTATTCTCCTGTGACTCAGCCGCACTGACCTGTCTTGTTACACCCGGTATATTATTTCCTGCAATCAAAGCCGCTGTTAAAGCCGCTGCCGCAAAAATACCCGTTCCTTTTAATTTCTTTTTTCTTATTCTTATATTATTGGACATATCGCACCTCTATATTTATATTCGATTCTTATGTTTCCTGATAATCATTTTTTACTTTCAGCCAAATATCAGTTCTCTTTTTACGTAATACAATAATATTACATATCTGTATATTATCAAACTTTTATCATTTTGTAAATATTCTGTAATGTTTTTTTTCATTTTAATCGAGTGAATTATAACACAAATCTTACTTTTTCGACAGTCCTCTTTTAAATTTTTTTATACTATCTTTGAACCAAAAGCTTTTTCTTGATTTTTTATATGAAATCATGTATATTTTGCTTAAATGTTTTATGATATGATTCAATCAATAAAAATAATCAAAAGGAGTGAATAAATCTTGGATTCAAGTATTGCCTTTCAGGCGGTGGCGATTCTGATACTGATCGCACTTTCTTCATTTTTTTCTTCTGCGGAAACCGCTATGACAACCGTAAATAAGATTCGGATACAGTCTCTTGCCGAGCAAGGCAACAAACGTGCTGTTATTCTGGAAAAAATAATTTCCAATTCCCCAAAGATGCTCAGTACCGTATTAATCGGAAACAACATTGTAAATATGTCTGTTTCTTCTCTCATGACTACACTCACCATAAAGATTCTGGGAAACGCATATGTAGGAATCACAACCGGCATCCTGACTCTGCTGATTCTCATTTTCGGTGAGATAACCCCCAAAAACCTGGCAACAATCCATGCTGAAAAATTGTCCCTGGCCTATTCAAGAATAATATACGGACTTATGATTCTCCTTACTCCCGTTGTTTTCATTGTAAATAAAATAACAGAAGGTGTACTGGTCATTCTGCATGTTAACCCGGACGAAAAGGCAAATGCCATGACTGAACATGAACTGCGTACTCTCGTCAATGTAGGTGAAAAAGACGGCGTCATTGAAAACGAAGAAAAACAGATGATCTACAATGTGTTTGATTTTGGCGATTCAACTGCAAAAGATGTCATGATTCCCAGAATCGACATGACCTTTATAGATATCAATTTTTCCTATGATGAACTTATGGCGGTCTTCAGTGAAGATATGCATACCCGTTTTCCGGTTTATGAGGACAACACTGATAACGTAATCGGTATTATCAATATGAAAGATCTTCTTGTTTATCCAAAGGACAAACCTTTTTCAATCCGCAACATCCTGCGTGAGCCTTATTTTACCTATGAATACAAAGCTACAGCAGACCTGATGATCGAAATGCGTAAAGCATCCGTCAATCTGGCAATCGTTCTGGACGAATACGGTGCCACAGCCGGTCTGGTCACATTGGAAGACCTGTTGGAAGAGATCGTAGGTGAGATTCGCGACGAATACGATGAGGATGAAGTCGAAGATATTAAAGAAATCCAGCCTGAAAGAGAATATGTTGTTCAGGGTTCTGCCAAACTGGATGATATCAACGAAGCCCTCCATATTAATCTGGAATCTGAAGATTATGATTCTATTGGCGGATATATTATTGAACAGCTTGACTGCCTTCCCAAAGAGGGTCAGTCTGTCACACTTGAAAGTGGCATCCGCCTGGTTGTTGACCGTCTGGACAAAAACAGAATCGAACTTGTCCACATCTGGCTTCCCGAGAAGAAAACCGAAACAGAAGAACAGCCGTAACTGTCATCTCTCCAGCATCAGTGAAAATTGTTTCACGATTCTGGAGAGTTCTCCTGTAACCGCATCAATTCCTTCTTCGTTCTTTCTCCAGTTTTCTCTGGTAATTCCATCTGCATTCACAGGCACCACATAAAATTCTGTTTTCGGATACAAGAGCTGATAATACATCAGACATCTTCTTGCATGGTAAGATTTGCAGCACAAAATCGCTCTTTCTATTTCCAGTTCTGCATGATCTGTCACCTGTCTGGAATAAATTGCGTTCTCATAAGTAAAGGTTGCCTGATCTTCTTTCAGGATTTTCTGATCCGGAACTCCGTTTTTTATAAGAACATCCCTGAGAAATTCCCATTCTGTTCCATATTCCTTATCATATACATTGCTTTTTTCAAGAACGCCTGAAAACTTTCCATTTACTACGCTGTATTTTCCACTGGGCAGAATCCAGTCCGCCATCCCTTTCTTAAACAATTCTGCTGCTTTTTCCGCCATCTGCGGATAACCATTTCCAGGGACAAAAATAATATCAGATTTTTCCGGCTTGTTTTCTGCAAAAATAAACTCTTCTGAACTTTTTAAAAATTTTTCATATACGTCATTCATCATTACTAACTCCTCGTTATCTGTTTTTTCTACAGCACCTCTCAAATAATGCGTTTGTAACAGTCCAACAAAAATTCACGCTCTGATGAACCGGAACAATATGCATTATTTACGAAGATTTCTATAGATAGATACAGTGTACCATATTTTTTCTATTAACGTACAACCAAGTTAATTCTTAAAACTATGTCCCCCACTGCTTATGTTACTGTTCACTCTGTTCACAGCAACACGCTTCGCGATGCACAGACTTCCAATATTTCCAGAAGGCTATTTTGTCACAATAACCGTACTGTAACCATCATCCCTCAGTCTCTGCTCCATATTTACTGCATTACCAATCTGCTGATAGGCACCTGTCTGAACTTTATACAATCCGTTTTCATGTAACATAAAAGAGGGATAACCTTTTTCCAGTAACTGATATAACATACGGTCCGCATTCTCTTTTTTTCTGAACGCTCCAGTCTGCACTCTGTAATAAAGCGGTTCCTGCACTGTTTCCTCATCCAGGCTTCCAAGAATCGCATTTGCAATTCCCTGAGCTATATCGCTAAACTTGTTATCAAACAGTTTATTATCTTCTTCGGAATTGATAAATCCGGTTTCTATTAAAAGAGCCGGCATCCTGGTTCGTCTGAGGACCACAAGTCCCGGCCGCTCTTTTACACCGATTTCGCGGAATCCCACTTCTCCCAGAGCTCCCAGAATATTCTCAGCCATCTGATATTTAATCCCGCTTTTATCATAAATCAAAACTTCCGCTCCATTATACTGATTTTCCTTTGGGCTGCTGTTTCGATGAAATGAAATAAAGTAATCTACTCCTGCCTGATTTGCAAGCTGTGCCTTCTCAAAAGGTGTCTGATAGACATCACCGGTACGGGTATAAGAGATATCAATCCCTTTATTTTTTAAAATCTCACCTACCGCAAGAGCAAGTTTAAGATTGTCATTCTTTTCCTGTCTTCCCTTATATACGGCTCCCGGATCCTGACCTCCATGTCCGGCATCCAGCATGATCGAATATGCCATGACGACACTCTGCTTTCTTCATATACTCTTTATACTATATGAATTAAAAATATAATTGTGCAGGTCGCTTGACTTTTTCACACTAAAGCGTTATACTTTAAAACGTCATAGTCGAATAGCCCGATGACATTATCCGAATCATTTACCAGTACTGCTTTCCCTGCAGAAAATCTTTCGGATTCAGGTAAGTTTTATATTATCAAATAATAAACGCAATTCTTACCTGACTTAATTTAAACATTATATTAGGAGGATATATCATTATGAAAAGAAAAGCATTAGCAATCACTCTTGCAGCAGCCATGGCTATGGGAACCTGCGCAGTAACAGCAAGTGCTGCTGACGGAGACAAATATACAATCGGTATCTGTCAGCTTGTACAGCACGAAGCTCTCGACGCTGCGACACAGGGATTCAAGGATGAAGTCACCAAAGAACTGGGAGAAGACGCAGTTACCTTTGACGAGCAGAACGCACAGGGAGATTCCAACACCTGTTCTACAATCATTAACAGCTTCGTTTCCAATAATGTTGACCTGATTCTTGCAAATGCAACTCCTGCTCTTCAGGCAGCTGCAGCAGGAACAAGCGATATTCCGATTCTTGGTACTTCTGTTACTGAATACGGTGTTGCACTTGGACTGGATGATTTCGACGGGACTGTGGGCGGAAATATTTCCGGAACTGCAGACCTTGCTCCCCTTGATCAGCAGGCAGCAATGCTCAATGAACTTTTCCCGGATGCAAAAAATGTAGGTCTTCTCTACTGTTCTGCCGAAGCAAACTCTCAGTATCAGGTAGATACAGTAAAAGCTGAACTTGAAAAACTCGGATATACATGTGAATATTATGCATTCTCTGACTCTAATGATCTCTCTTCTGTTGCTACAACAGCAACTGACGCAAGTGATGTAATTTATGTACCGACAGATAATACAGTTGCTTCCAACACAGAGATCATCAACAACATCTGCCTTCCGGCAAAAGTTCCGGTAATCACAGGCGAAGAAGGTATCTGCAGCGGATGCGGTGTTGCGACACTTTCCATCAGCTATTATGACCTTGGTGTTACAACCGGTAAGATGGCTGTTAAGATTTTAAAGGACGGTGAAGATATTTCCACAATGCCGATCGAATATGCACCAAACTTCACAAAAGAATATAACAAAGATATCTGCGAAGAGCTGGGCATCGAAGTTCCGGACGATTATGTTGCAATCGGCGAGGCTGCTGAAGAAACTGCCAAATAAATCCGGTCAGACAGTTGAAAAATACTCACACCAACAGGATTTTAAATAACAGCTTATCAAACAGTTATAAAAAATTCAATTTATATGCGATCAGCGGGAAAGGTTTGACGCCTCTCTCGCTTTTCGCATCTCAACAGGAGGAAATTACAAATGCAAATTATAACATTAATCACTGCACTTCCGGGTGCAGTAGCCCAGGGTCTGATCTGGGGAATTATGGCAATCGGTGTTTATATCACTTTCCGTATTCTTGATATTGCAGACCTTACAGTTGATGGCACTATGTGCACCGGTGGTGCAGTGTGTATTATGATGATGCTTTCCGGTCATAATGTCTGGATTTCTATGTTGGCCGCTACTCTCGCCGGAATGCTGGCAGGCCTTGCGACCGGAATTTTTCACACCTTTATGGGAATTCCCGCAATCCTTGCCGGAATCCTGACACAGTTATCTCTGTATTCCGTAAACCTGAAAATCATGGGAAAAGCAAATCAGGCAATCAACGTTGATAAATATAATCTTCTGGTTTCCCTGCGACATATAAAAAATGCCTCTCTTTCCAAAAACACAATTTTTATTGTAGCAGTTATGTGTATTCTCCTGATTGCCATTCTCTACTGGTTTTTTGGAACAGAGCTTGGCTGTTCCCTTCGCGCAACCGGATGTAACCCAAATATGTCACGCGCCCAGGGTATCAACACAAACATGAATAAAGTTCTCGGACTTATGATTTCCAACGGTCTGGTAGGACTTTCCAGTGCACTCCTTGCACAGTATCAGGGATTTGCAGATGTCAACATGGGACGTGGTTCCATCGTTATCGGTCTGGCAGCAGTTATTATTGGCGAGGCAATCTTTGGACGTATTTTCCGCAACTTTGCCCTTCGCCTGTTAGCAGTTATCTTCGGTTCCATTCTGTATTATCTGGTACTTCAGATTGTTATCTGGATGGGTATCGACACTGACCTGCTGAAGATGCTGTCCGCAATCGTAGTTGCTCTCTTCCTTGCATTCCCATACTGGAAAGGCAAATACTTTAATAAACCAGCCAAAAGGGGAGGTAAATAAAAATGCTTGAACTTAAAAATATCTATAAAACCTTTAATCCCGGAACCATTAATGAGAAACGTGCATTAAATGGTCTGAACCTGAAGCTGAACGAAGGCGATTTTGTAACTGTTATCGGAGGAAACGGCGCCGGCAAATCTACTATGCTAAATGCTGTTGCAGGAACCTGGCCGGTTGATGAAGGACAGATCCTTATCGACAATATTGATGTTACAAAACTTTCTGAACATAAACGTGCTACATACCTTGGACGTGTGTTTCAGGATCCAATGACAGGAACCGCTGCAACAATGGGTATCGAAGAAAACCTTGCACTTGCAAAACGCCGCGGAAAATCCCGTCTTCTCCGCTCCGGAATCACTAAAGCAGAGCGCGAAGAATACAAAGAGCTCCTGAAAATTCTTGGTCTTGGTCTGGAAGACAGACTGACTTCCAAAGTAGGTCTTCTGTCGGGTGGTCAGAGACAGGCTCTTACTCTTCTGATGGCAACGCTTCAGAAACCAAAGCTTCTGCTTCTGGATGAACATACCGCAGCTCTTGATCCGAAAACAGCTGCCAAAGTTCTGGAAATTACAGATATGATCGTAAACCGCGATCACCTTACGACATTGATGATCACCCACAACATGAAGGACGCTATTGCACATGGCAATCGTCTGATCATGATGATGGAAGGAAAAATCATTCTGGATATCCAGGGAGAAGAAAAGAAAAAACTGACAGTTAAAAACCTTCTGGATCAGTTTGAAAAAGCAAGCGGAGAAGAGTTCAGTAATGACTCTGCACTGCTCGGATAACCGTATAAATTACTCATAACGTTTCTAAATATCCTTTATATGAGAGTACTTTTTTATGGAGTACTCTCATATTTTTATTTCTCGTCTTTTTCCAGCGGAGTTACACAGATAAATTTATGTGTTTCCCTATTGTACTGGTAGATTCTCGACGTCAGATAGTCCTCTTTCGGTGTAGCCTCCCTGATCGTATCCCGCAAAACACACTGCAAATCTTCAGGTTCTACAAATTTATCATTATGGATCATTACCTCATGTACACTGGTAAACACCATATAGAAATCGGAATCCAGCATATATGCCAATTGTTCTGCCACTCCCGGCAGGAACACTGCAACTGCACCATTTGTTTTCTTCGTTGTACTGAGACAATTTCCCATTGCATCTTTCTTCAATTCACACTTATCACCCAGATTCATAAAACTTTCACCTTCATATTCCGGATTAAAAATCATCTGTTCCCATCTGTAAATTCTGGGTGGACTCATAAAATACGTATTGAGAATCGCCTCCTGAAACACCTCATCACATTCTTTTCCCCACTGCTCCAGCATTCCCTGCCGGATTTTTGTACTTGTCACACATCCTTCATATTCCGTAACTTTCATATAAAGCACAAGTGCAATATCACCAAGAGTTTTATACACCGCATCCTGAAGATCCGCGGAATATTTATCTGCATTCAGCAATCTTATAAACAGGCGGGGTTTTGTCTTCTCATAATCCCTGATCACTCTTGTTTTCTCATAAATATCCGCCTTTTTTATCCGATTGAGATCATCTGTGATTTCTTTTATAATTTCCTCAAACGGACTGCCATTCTGATAAGATTTAAAAAGTTCCTGTGTATAAAGTCCACAGACCTCCCAGGCATCATCATGCTCTGCAAACTTCACCAGCAGTCTGTCTCCTACAGGTGCAAACCTCCCGCCTTCTTTCTCAAAAGAAATATTTTCCCTCGGAATCCCTGTAGCCTCGTAAATACCAATCTCCAGTTTCTCTACAAATGTTTCATAGTCTTTCTGCATATTCAGTTCCTTTCTTGCTTTGAAAATAATACGGGCAGGATGCCCTGATTTGAATGTTGACTTTCCGTTTTCGGAAAAAAGAAAATAAGGGAGCGAAAGCCCCCTTAAGAGTCGCTGTAGACATAGTATAAAATAGCCACAGCTATTTGTAAAGTAAATTTCATCGACAATATTTATTACAGTTTCTTTTTATCTTTCAGATATTCCAGAAAAGCCTCACAGCCCTCCACCACATCCGAATATGTGACATCAAATCCACCTGTATACCATGGATCTGCGATATCCCTCGGATCATCACTATAATCCAGAAGAAGCTTAACCTTGTCCTCTGGATCCGATTTCAATATTCTTAACATATTCTTCAGATTCCAGTAATCCATACCGAGAATATAATCATATTTATCATAATCTGCCTTCGTTAGTTGAACTGCGCGCTTACCCTTACAATCAATCCCATGCTTAGCAAGCTCCTCTCGCGCCGGAGGATATACCGGATTCTCGATTCCATTCCATATCTCCTCAGTGCTGGTTGCAGCAGATGCGATATAAAACCGGTCTGAAAGACCTTGTTTAGAAACCATGTCTTTAAAAATGAATTCTGCCATTGGTGAGCGGCAGATATTGCCGTGGCAAACAAATAACACTCTAATCATCTATTTTTAACTCCTTTTTTATCTCGGATTATCTCGGTTTTTCCTTATTTTTCAAGCATTTGCGCACCTTTTCAGTCTATCAAGATTTTTCCCATTTCTCGGCTTATTTTGGCTTATCTCGGTATGTTTCTTCCTTCAAATGGTCTAAAATATGGTCTAAAATGGTCTCAGATTTCAAATTTAGACCAGCCGACATTTGCCGCTCCCCTATGTCTGAAATCTTTGATTTTCCGAAAAAATTTGGTCTAAAAATTTTACCCTTTTTCAATCTGTTTTAGACCACGACCATCTTCAAAGCCTTGAATTTACTGACTTTCTAGCCATTTTACGAAATGGTCTAAATTAGACCATTTACCCCATCTTCTTGAATTTGACCTTGTCCTCCTTCATACCTAACTGCCGAAATTCATTTTCAGCTTCCGCCTGCTTCTTAGCAAACTTCTCCACTTCTTCTCTCGCATCATCCAGCTTAAGATGTGTATAGGTATTAAGAGTGACACTGATATCCGAATGGCCCATCAGATACTGAAGTACCTTTGGATTCATTCCGGACTTCGCCATATTAGAACAGTATGTGTGTCTGCATACATGAGGTGTAATTTTAGGAAGCTGCACACGATAGATGCTATTGTACTTGTCAACCGCATGCTGGAAGTATTTCTCCCAATGCATTGCCACCATCGGTTTACCGTCCTTATCAAAGCAAAGGAAACCAGAATAACCATCAATCATAGGTTCTACCTTCGGTGGTCTGCGATTTTTTAATATACGCTGAAAGCATTCGTATACATCATCCTGCATCGGAATCACTCTTGTACCGGCATAGGTCTTTGTCGTATCAATATAGACCAACGTCCCAGTCTTCTGAAGCTGGTGGTCAATATTGATGGTTCTGTTCTCCATATCCAAATCCTTAACCGTCAATCCTGTAAATTCCGAAATACGCATCCCTGTCTTAAACAAAATGTACATACCATCATAATACTTGCTATAGTGCGTATCATTTTTGATGAAATCAAGGAAAGTTCTTTCCTGTTTTCTTGTAATGGCCTCACGAGTGACCGCATCATTTACCACCACAGTTGCCAGTTGAAATTCAAATGGATTCTTTCTTAATATATCATCATCCACTGCCATCTGAAATGCCGGTCTAACTACCCCTCTGATGGAATGAATCGCCGAATAGCTTTTCTTATCCACCTGCTGCAATCTGATTAACCACTCCTTTGCATCCGACAATCTGATTTTATCAATTCGTCTTGCGCCAAAGGGATCCTTATCCAGCAAATTGATTACAGTACCATAACCAGCTCTGGTTGTATGCTTAACGCCTGTCTTGGTTGCAATGTATTTCTTCACCAAGTCAAGAACTGTCAAGCCTGCGCCATCAGGAGTAATCATATCATTCAAGTCTCTGTTGATTGCTTTCTCCTGTTCTCGTAAAGGTGCATTATCTCTTTTTCCGGCTGGGATACTATCCGTAGCTACCAATCTCCAGCTGTAAACCGTCTTACGCTTTCCATTGCCATCTATATATCGGAACTTGTATCGTCCATCCGCTTCCTGGCTCTCTCCTGTGCGAAGAATGCGATTTTTACTATCGCGTCTTTTTTCGCTCATTGAACATCGTCTCCTTTCAAAATCGGGAGAGCCTTGCTGCTTAATTCATATAGCGCATAGTATGTATCCGACTATGTATTGATAGTGTACCACAGACAAAGCTCTTTTTCCACAAGAAATTTAAAAACTTTTTTGAACTAAATCACATTCATCTGACTGTCCATATACTTCTCAAACTGCTCACGCTTAATCAGCGCTCTGTTGCCGTTCCAGAGAACAAAGTCAGCATTTGAATGTTCCTGAACAAAGAGTTTCAATTTCTTGTATCCGATACCGAAGTACTCCGATGCTTCATTCAATGTTAATGTGTATTTCTGCCACCAAGGCAGTTCTCTCTTCTCGGTCATATCGACACCTCCATAAGATAGTAAGGTTCTTCTCTTCTATCTTCCTAAGCGCCTTTTGCCGAGATAATTCCGGTGAATGACGAAAAAAGACAAAAAAATAAGACCTGCAGGTATCTCTACCCACAGGTCATGCATCACTTATTTTTCTCTTGGAAATATTAGTTCTAACAATTCCAGAATCATTCCCCTATATTCATTTACAATATCGTAGACATTCCCTTTATCTTCACATACATCATTGTACGTTAGATAATTCCCGCCATGTGCAGCATCATTTCTACGTTTTGCCTTGACTTTTAATGTCTTACCAAACACTTTTATCGCCTCTATATCAACTATACCGAACCTAACATTCAGGAACTTCTGGAAATATTCCTCATCGTCAATACCATCAAGCAAGAATCCTACTACACCAATTTCGCAAGAATCCTTCGGCTTCCCATTCTTCCAAAACTTAGTATAATCTGATACATATTTTTTCCATCCGATGTTTTGCTTTCGATTATAATTTTGTACTTCTTTCTTATCTACAGTCGAAAGAACTTCCTTCGCATAAGGAATATAGACCAATTTATTCAAGAAATCTTCAAGCGACATGTAATACATTATAGAGATGCAACTATAATCAAAATTTTCTCTTGGCTCATGATTCTCAACATACTGTTTATACAAGTATTCTGCAGATACCAATGAACAAAATATATTCGGATATTTCGCAAGTGTCGTCAAATATGGCTCAAATTCCGAGGATACAGCTGCATACAGCTCATCGTATATATCTTTTTTACTTATTGCTGTTTTAATCTTGTCTGCAATCTGGGATGTAAGATCATCTAATTTGCTTTCCTGTTCCTCCGTTGTGAATGCTTTTAATCGCCCAAGGTAGTTCATCTTAGCCTGCATAAGATTCTCGATATCATCCGAAGAAATAGCATCAACAAATGCAAGGACATCATCAACAGAATCTGATATAAGTTTTGCATCCTCTTCACGGGCATTCATAAACCGAGAGTCGAAATACTTTCGTTCCAATTCAAAATATACCTGATGGAAAAAGACTTTGCTGGTATAATAGTTCCTTATTTTCGTCATATTATCATACAACTCAATCATCGCTGCCTTCGTTGTATTCATCTTTTTCAGTTCATCTTCCGAAAGATAACAAAGGACCTGGCAAACATCGCAAAAGATGTGCATCACATCGACAGTCTTAATCCATATCGCATACCCATGATTTCCGATGGCCTTTTTTCTAACAGTCTCGTTGTCATCGTTTATAAAAATACGTTTATAATTTAGCATTTCAAATTTTGAAATCTGAGCAGTTTCTACGATATCGTCTGCCATTGCATCGACCGAAGCCAACCATTTCAAATCTTTATATTTGTCAAATATTCCATTTGTATGGAATGCGATAATCTCAAACCAATGAGAAATAACGGCCAGTTTTTTAACAATCATCAGCCCATCCAAAGGATAATGCAAATGCATCTGAGGATCGTTATCAAAATCATCAAAGTAAACCTGAATATAATCACTTATCGCATTAACCAAGCTTTTCAAATTCTTTTTAGACTTTGTTATTCTCCAGTATGTATAAAGTAAGAACAGTGATTCTGTAGTTTCTTTTCTTAATAATTCTCTGAGCAAATAAAAACAAACATACAAATCTACTGAACGAACACCTTGAAGTACCATTTGCTTTTCTGCTGCTTCATTTAAGGTTACAATGCATCCTGCAAGTTCATGACTATTTGCTATTCCATCAACTATTGCAAAATAACATTCAATAATTGAAATGATCTTGTCACTACTTCGTGTTTTTCTCACATTTTCAAAAACTTCTATGGATAACTGTCTTAGATGCTCGCTTAAGAAGACAGACATTTTCATAATATCCAAGTCAACCATATGACTTTTGTCAGTGTTGTCATATGAATAACAATCTCCTGCACATGATAGATTAAATGAATCCGTAACCATTAGTAGTGAAGAAAACTGATTTTTCTCATCTTCCCTCCATTTTTCATATAAATCTATCCAGTTTTTCTTTTCGTCGAGAGCACTTAATCCGCGCCTTATATCTGCTTGCATATTAAGCACGTAATCTTCTTTGTTTGGCGTATTGCTACTCATCGGCCTCATCCTTTCCTTTATACTAAAAAACACATAATCCGAAGACTATGTGCCCTCACGCATCATCATATATGGAACTAGCGGTCGCTGTTTCCAGCGATCGCATACTCCTTGCAAGCGTCAACCGCATGGGTTGATACTCGTTCAGCTGCAGCGCCGTCCATCTTCACAGCGAAGATTACGCCAACTGCTGCCGTGCCAAGGGCAACAACAAACTTCCAGTCAATGGTGACATTCAAGTTCATAGCACTACCTCCTTCCTGGGTAGAACCCTAAGATAATATGTGGTGTACTATGTTGCCCTCCTTCCACTTTAGTGGAATATTACAAAATACCAAATTACTTTCAGTCTGTCAATCATTTTCTCAAAATAATTATAGAATTATTTTCGGTCCAATTCAATATAAAAAGCCTGCAAGCATCAGAATCTCTCCCAATACCCACAGGCTCACCACCATAACCTTATTCACTTACACCCTCTGACAATAATCCAAACTAATCCACCCGGCACCGCTTTTCAACCTTCCCCATCCATTATCAGAGCCCTTTCCGTTCTTCACTTCCATAATGGTAAACACACCTTTCCCAGTATATCTTCCAGTCTTCGTCGTATTCGTTCCGGCTCCCTTTCTGATATTCAAGTCATCAATACTGACCTTCACCATGAATGGACAGTCCGCATTAGAAAACTCTGCAACCAAACCACTTCCACCAGTAACCTCAGCCCCATACACTGCCTTGCCATTCCAGTCATACACAGTATATCCTTCATGTTTATCAGCCATTGCCTTAGCATTATCAAGTACAGTATAAGCACCAAGCTGAGAGCCAGCATCCTTCCAAGACTTCCTTACCCTGTAATACTTCACCATAACGTCCGAAGCACCAGAATTCTTCACATCCCACTTAGTCAGATTCCATCTTTCGATGATACTGCAGAGCTTTTCCACATAAGTAAGACTGGTAGCATAACCACCGTCCTTAATGATCTGCACTGCTTTCTTATAATCTGAGCATCCTTTCAGTCCATCATATCGGAGCATCTCTCCATTCTTAGCGCCGAGCAGATAAGCACTGTGATCCGCAATGGAATCCTCTACATTCGCATATTTTCTGAATTCCGCTGTAACTGTCACATAGCTTCCATCTGCCTTCTGCTCCTGTGTCTTCTTTTTATAAATGCTCACACCCTCCCAGACCGAACCACTCCAGGTATTACCGGAAAGTGACTTCTTCATTCCAAAACAGTTATTGGCTCCCAACGCAAGCTCACTCTTTCCATAACCGCTCTCCAGAATAAACTGGGCCATAGACACCGAAGCAAGAATCCCTGATTTTTTCTGATCTGCGGTAAACAGGGGGCCAACCTTTGCAAGCACCTGTTCTTCTTTCAGCCCCTGAAATTTCCCGGCCTGCATCCCTGATGAAATCACTTCCACATTTCCGCTGCCAAGTCTTGAAGTAACCTTCGCAGCCAGATCTCCCAGTCTCGCATAAAGCCAGTCTCCAGGACAGCTCTTATTCGCAAACCACCGGTGCACGGTAATGAGCATTTCATCCGCCTTCGGCTGATAATTCAGAGACTTATTTTTATCACCAAACCAGAGCAGTTTTTTCTTTCCATTTCTTCTGCAGATATCCTCACACAGATCAACCAGACGGTCATAAACCACCTGATGCATAGCATACGGTTCCGCCTTGTCAGAAGCACATTCAATCGTCACTGCCCTCTGATCATTCGCATTACTGGACGTACACCAGGAGCGATTCTTCTCTTCCACATACAATCCGATCCGGCCATTCTTATCAATTCCATAATTCGAAGAAGCCTTGGTAGAAGATTTATGAAACCAGTCCCCCAGACCTTCTGCTGTACACTGACCTACTACACAGTGCGGCGATATTCTGTCAATCTGCTCCGTTCTCAGTCCGGAATGGTTCGGACTGAGCAACGTATACGCCACCAAAGAACTATTACTGTATCCCATAATCATTCACCTTCTTCCTCATCCTCTGATGCATCATCGGAGTCTCCTTCACTTTTATCATGCAGTTGTTCCAGCACCTCCTTCATCTTCTGCGGGATCGGCAGTCCCAGATGCCCTGCATTCTCCAAAAGGCTCACACCCTCATTGGAAATATAGAAAAAGATCACCGCTGTCCTCAGCACAGATCCGTTCCCAATCACAGCCACATCCAGAATATTCGCCATTCCCACCAGCAGAAAGATCAGCACCTTCCTGCAGATCCCCCGGAATCCCACCTCACTGGAAAGCGTATGATCCGCAAAAGCACACATCACCCCGGTCAGGTAATCGATCACCACAAAAGCGATCAGGGCATACAGAAGCCCGTCACAGCCTCCCATAAACCAGCCCAGCCATCCGCCTACAGCCATAAAAACCATCTGAATAAAGTTCCAAAATTCCTTCATGCCAGAATCCTCCTCCCATGAAAAAAGCAGCCCCCATTTCTGAGAACTGCCGTAAATAAGTTTTCTATCTCCATGCCCTGCGGCAGAAAGACCTACATTGTTTCCTCCGTCAGCGTATACGTGATCTTCATGGTCTTGTCCGTATTCTTCACCACCGCTGACGAAAGATTATTGATACTTGCCAGATAAGGCGTCAGAAGATAAGCACACCTGTGCTCCTTCCCGTAACTGCCGCCCCACATAAACACAAAGTTCTTATACTGGAACAGAGGCGTTGCCATGGCTTCAAACCTTGCGCTCCCCTGTGTCTTGATCACCCGGTCATCCGCCGTGATCTGGAAATCTCCTGCCACGATCATGTCCCCAAGAAGCGTCATGTACACCTCACAAGAACCAGCCTCGCCTAAGGATTTCAGCTTTGAAGTAAAGCCCAACGGGATTAGTGTCACATCCGCTGAATTGGCAGTATTGATCTTATAAACTCCCTTCTTATCGTAAGAAGGCACATACAGATATCCCTTCCTCACACAGCATTTTACATTCCGTTCCGGATAGGAACTGTCCTTTGCCCTTGTGCCCACTTCCGAAAGCTTCGCCTTGGACAGTGTCCAGCTTCCTTCTGTAAAGGAATAATCCTTTTTGGAGATCCGGATCCACACCATCTTCGCATCCCCGGAAGAATTTGGCTCATTGGAAAATCCATACCAGTACCCGTCATGCCCGTCCATAAATTCCCCGTACTTTGTATAATCCCCCAGGAACGTAAAGCTTTCCGTTGTCAGTGTCTGTTCCTCCAATACGGTATAAGTGGTATCATCCAGCTTTTCATTCAGCCCGATGTTAAACACCGGGATCCTAATCTTCGTAATGGTCACACTGGAAGTCCCAAAGGTGATGGAATACAGCAGGTTCTTTTCAAAATCCAGCTCCACTGCCTCAAACAGTGTCATCTGCTTCGCCTTCGGGATATCCCCGATATCCACCTTTTTCAGAAGCAGGAATGTGCTGGCATCCCCTGCCGCACTGCCAAAAGCATTCTGCCCTCCCAGGGCACTGGTCAGTGCCACCGCTGCAATATTCCCATTCCCCTGGCTGGGAGTAAACTCCCACACAAATTTATATCCATTATCCAGCTTCTTGCTCTCCGTCTGGTTCAGGCTTCCCCTTGCCACATTGGAACCGGAATTAACATTGTTGGAAGCATAAGCCACCGGCAGGTTATTCCCCTGTTCGTAAATATGGTCCGCCTTTTCTTCCAGCACTGCCGGAAACAGCAGGATCCCTCCGATCATGTTCGGGCAGATGGGAAGCAGCGTCCCGTTCCACAGAACAGAATTGTCATACTCCCCGCTGGCTTTCAGATAAATCCCCATGGGATTCAGCCCCAGAATATTATTCACTGCCTCCGTGATCATGTTCGTCTCCTGCACGGTTTCCACCGCACCCGTATTCGTATCGGTCAGTTCAATGACCATTTCACCTTTTAACTTCATCACACACCCTCCATTTCTACTGGCTTGCAGAAACCGCTGATTCCCGTTCTCTCAGCAAAATACACCTCAAAGCCTCTGTTCACCGTCTCCTTCATCTGCATGGACAGCGAATCCCGGAAGCCATTCACATTCAGGCCTCCGCCAATGGCAAATCTCGTGGTATAATCTCCCACCTCAAGCTTTCCGTCCCAGGCTTCCCCTGCAGCCATAGCCTGTCCGCTGACAGAAGCAATGCAGTCTCCCACATCAACCGTCCCACTGCCATTCTCCATCCAGAGATACACATTGAATGTATTCGTATAATTGGCAACGATCTTCTCAATGGGATAATACAGTGACAAAATATGTTTCCCGGAATGCCAGGTCTCCACCGGACAATGCTCCACAATCTCCTCATTATTAAATTCAAAGGCCACATGACAGAACGCCTGTCCGTCCTCCTGCCACTTCACCGGCAGACACACATCCACAGAAACCTCCGAACCACCCCCTGATCCTGCATCTGCTCCGCCGGAAGTATCATCCGTACTCCCTGTATTCTCATTCCCGGAAGTATTTCCAACTTCATTCCCTGCCGCATCATTTTCAGAATTTCCTGCATCCGATGTCTCCCCGGTTCCATCAGAACCACCCGTACCACTTCCAGTTCTGCCGCTTCCGCCCGGAAACGGAATCACCACAGTCCCGGCAGCCTCCGCAGATCTCTCCACCGGATCCGCAGCCACATCCACAACAACCTGTGCAAAAAACTGCATATGGTTTTCCTCAGAAGAAGCAAACTGGATACTGACCAGCTTCACCTTAGTCTGCCCGATCTCATACGCGGAAGCATTGGTAAACGTATGAATCCCTATCTTCCCTGTCTTCGCATTATCCTCAATCTTGTTCAGCAGCCCCGAAATATTCTTGTCATTTCTCGACTTCGCCTGAGCCAGCCTCGGATTCTTTCCCACACATTTCAGGGTCTGCTTTCCCCCGATCTTCTGTCTGATGGAAGTGATACAGGTGATCTGTCCCTCATCCGCCTGTCCTCCTGCAAATGTCAGCACATCCCCCGGATCCAGTGCAGGGTTTCCGATGGTATCCGAATCAAACGGCACATACCGGATCACAGACAGATCTGCCAGGATATTCCTGCACAGCATCTCCCTGGTCTCCTTTAACCCAAACTGCAGAAGCGGATTCACCCCAAGATTCATAGTCAGCCCATTATCCGGATCCAGCGCATAATACTCTGCAATCTGCGTCTGCTTATTCGTGGAACTCACTGCCGTGTACCTGGTGATAAAATCCGAAAAACTGGAAGAAAACCTGTGTCTCTGCTCCACCTTCATCACAGGATTCTTCCCGTACTTTCTCAGTTCCAGTTTTCCCTCCCTGTTGATAATAAAGAAACCTCCCAGAACCTGTGCCACATAAAACAGCACGTCCCGGCAGGTTTCAATATCATTTTCAGTATAAACAGAAAGCGTCACCCCGCCATTCGGCATGGCATCAATCTCCGCCCTCTTATTCGCAAACTCCACTTTGCATCTCTTACAGCACAAAGCAATAAAATCATAAGCAGTCCCCACAGTCTCAAACCCGTTGAAACTCTTATCAAACCGCAGCATAAAATCATAGGCTTTCAGTTCCAAGCACTTTGCCAGCCGGTTCGCCTCACTGACCTCAAAAACTCCCATCGGCACATCTTCCACAGAACCATCCGCCAGCACCAGATGAAACACCAGCGTCACCTGAGCATCCTCCAGCGTATACCTGTCAATGTCACTCAGAAGCGTGATCCCCATCTCCGCCGCATACACCGTTCCCAGTTCAATCTCCGTACTTCCGCAGCACTGCCTGGAAATATATCCGGAACCCTTCACAATCTCCTTCGCCCCGAACTCATACGTCATTCCGCCCCTGGTAACGATCGTACCCGTCCAGAAATATTTCCTTGTATTACTCCTGACTGCCCTCAGAAAAGCATCCGACACAGGATACATCCCGCCACCTCCATTTCCCACGAAAAAAGCACCAGCCAACCAGGTGACCGATGCCTTCGTAAATATAATCATCCTATCTGTTATAAGTCCAGTGTTTCAAATACCACTCATGCAGTTCTTCTGTTGTCTTACAGCAGTCTGCGATTTCTTCCCCATGTGATATCCACCGGCAGGTTTCCCGCCGGAATGTATCAATATCCAATGCATAAAACTTATATGTTCCGCCCCGCATATGCATCACTTCATCATCACACTGGAACTCAAAATAATCATCCCCGTCCAGAACAGCCTTTCCCGTCAGGTTCCACACCCCTGACCACGGAGGACCATCATCCCCCGGAACACAGAAGGACAGCCTTCCATCTTCCAGAATAACAGGAGCCACTGCAATATTTTTCATCCGCGGCATATATGGCTGTTCAAACCAGTAAGCTTTCTTCTCATCCATTCTTCTTCATCTCCATGATAGACACCTGCCCTGCAAACTTGAAGTTAACTATTTATCAATTCTTGCAGTTCATTGACAAACCGGCAGATATGAAATCCATCACACACTGCATGATGCACTTGGATGGCGAGAGGAAGTATGATTTTTTCATCATCTCTGTAATATTTCCCCATCGCAAAAATAGGAATCAAATAATCATATCCTTTCTGCAAATTCAGATTAAAGCCATCGAAGGTTGACCATGGTATCATCGATACATTAAAAACATTTTCGGGTACATCTGGTTTTCCTATCATTCCATAATTGCTTCCATACCGTTGCATATCATTCGCATACGCCATAGAAAATGCTTCAAAATCTGGTATGTATGGTGTCCAAAGGTTGGAAAATGTCTCTGTGTCCTCATGGAATATGGTATAGCTGGGTATCATCTCGTCATATATTCCCAGTTCACCATCCTGATTAATTGCCGTTCTAAACTCTGAATGACGGTTTACAATCGTTGCAAGATAATAAAGCATCGCAGGGTATAATTTCATTCGTTTCTTTTTTATTTGTGTAATATCCAATTTAACAGTCATACTGTATGTGCAAGGTATATTCGTAAAGTAATGTTCAAAATACGCATTCCGTTTCCAACTACTTCTATCAATTTTTTCAAATACCATCTAAGTTTCCTCGCAAATTCTGATTATTGTCCTTTTACAAAGGCTGCATCATCTCAAGAATGATTCCATCCGGGTCTCTGAAATAAAACGCTCTGCTTTCCCCAAATCCATCTGCCCTGAAATCAAAATGCTGCGGTTCAGACAAACACTCCACATGATTTTCGATAAGAGTTTTGTAGACAGAATCAATGTCATCCGTGTAAAAGCATACTTCTGAGATAGATGTCGTAAACAAGTCTGATTGCTCTTTATGGATTTTGCTATCTACAAACTGAATCAATTCAACAGGTGGTGCTTCAAGAGCCTTCGAACCATTCAAATATGCAACCCTTGCTTTACAATTTTCCTTACGGAACATTTTATCGGTCTCTTCGCCTTCCATAAGGATTTCGCCCTGAAATTCAAGCCCAAGAATATCTCTGTAGAAAGCAATCGAGCGATCCAAATCAGAAACGGTTAATCCAACGTGATAAATTCTTCCAACCATATTTTCCCTCTCCAATAATTTCTTTATTTCATCAAACTGGGATTTGTCACTATCTAAAATCAAACCTCTTCGTGTTCTTCCATATACTTGAATACCTTTTTATCACACTTTGCTTTTTTATACCAACCAATTCCTATCATTACAAGTCCAACTATGATTGCTACTGTTCGTATTGTTGAATCTGGAGAAAATAAACAAGATGCAACAATACCAGTACCTGCACCCGTAAAAAAGTCTATGATTGATTTTTCGTGTTTGATTGTACCTAATACTCTTTCTTTATCTATTGCTTTTACCATTTTGGAATTCTCCTTTAATAATGTATCAAGAGAGATTTCAAACTGATTGCTCATGTCTACAAGTATTTGTAAATCAGGATAACTTTTTTCGTTTTCCCAATTTGAAACTGTTTGCCGTGTAACGTGAAATAATCAGCCAAATTCCTCTTGTGTTAATTGCTGTTCTTTACGAATATTCGATATTTGATTTCCTATATTCATAGTATCGCTCCTTTTTCTAATTCCTATCGTTCTTCTCCTTTGAACACTATTATGCAAGAGAATAATGTTCAAAGTAAAGCAATTAACCTTTTACAATGAATAAATAGAGGGGTAAAGGTTCTTTGACAAGTATTTTTATTATACAACTTCAAAGTTATCTAACAGTTACCCCTTCTTGAACTTACATTCAAGAAGTATCCCTCGCTCTGCTCGGTCAATTCCGATTTGATTCTCCCATTATACCATCTCGCTACATCTCCTTCAACGTAAAACTCACCGTCCACAGCCCCTTATAACTGGTATCTTTCCTCAGCTTCGCCTTATACCCAGTCACATACATCTCCGCCATTTTCAGCTCCGCTGTCTCCACATCAAAATACTGCACACTGATCTTATCCTTCTTCGCATACCCTGCCAGCTTCTTAAGCCACTTCGCCGTAACAGAAAACGACACCGGGATCCGCACAACCCCATGCCGCACCACATCCCTCTGTGTCGTCCCTGCCTCTGTCTCACCGCCGGAATCCGCTTCCACATCCTCCAGCTCCACCTCATAAGAATCCGGAAGCGGCAGGTTCTCCCCGTCAAACACAAGATACTGAAAAAAAGCCATCCTATCTACCTCCGCTCCTCAGACTCATTCTCTGCTGTGCCGTCACGATCACCTCATCCAGCAGCTGGTTTCCCAGATAAACAGGAATCACCAGATCCCCCTGCTGTCCCTTCTGATCACCCAGCACATCCTTCAGCGCCGCCACAATACCGGCTGTCAGATCCGCACTGCTGAGCGTTCCCGTACCGGTCATCACACCGCTGTCTGCCACAGCCATCTGCGGCGAAACCACCATATCCGCAGCCACACTGTTCACAGCTGCCTTCACCAACCCCCTGCTCTTCTCCATCCCCTCAGCCAGACCGCTCATAAAGTCCGGCATCCAGCTCTCGAAATCCGTCAGAGGCCCTTCATCCGGCACAGAAAAATGCAGATGGGAACGGATCGTATTTGCCACATCCGTCACTGCATTGGCAACTGCACCAATACAGCTCCGGATACCATTCACAATGCCGTTGATGATATCCGCGCCCCACCGCCATCCGGCAGACGCAAGACCCGTAATGTAATTCACCGCATTTCCAAGACCGTCCCTGATCGTATTATAGATTCCGGAAATCGTACTCCAGATTCCAGACCACATGGCATTAAAAGCACCGGAAACTGTATTCTTAATCCCGTTCACCACAGAAGAAATGGTATTTCGGATTCCATTCCACACGGAATTGACAGTACCCCTGATTCCATTCAGCACGGTAGAAATAATTGTCCGGATCCCATTCCAGACCGTAGAGATCACCGTCCGAATTGCATTCATCACCGTAGTAATGACTGTCCGAATCCCGTTCCATGCACTCTGCAAAAATGTCCGGATTCCGTTCGCCACATTCGTAATGACAGACCTGATCCCATTCCAGACAGAACCCAGAAATGCAGAAATTGCATTCCACACCGCCATAACCGTTGCCCTGATTCCATTCCACGCTCCCACAAGGAAAGTAGAAATTGCAGTGACAACCGTTGTGAACAGCGTCTTAATCCCAGCCCACAGACCGGAAAAGAAATCCCTGATGCCATTCCATACAGCCACCGCCGTATTCCGGATCCCGTTCCATGCGGAAACCAGAAACTGCGAAACCGCCGTCCATACCTGGACAGCGACTTCTTTAATCTCATTCCACAGCCTGATCCAGAACTGCCGGAACTCCTCATTGGTATTCCAGAGATAAATAAAAGCCGCCACTAAAGCTGCAATGGCAGCGATCACAATAGCGATCGGATTTGCCATCATCGTGGCACTCAGCGCCGCAAAAGCACCCTTCACTGCGCTGATCGCACCGGCAAGCTTCGGTGCCCATGTCATAATCGTTCCAATAGCCGACAGAGTCTTGCCTATAATGATCAGCACAGGACCCAGAGCCGCAGCCAGAAGTGCTACGATCATTATCACACGTTTCACCCCGTCCGGCATGGCATTCAGCACGTCCACCATCCCCTGCAGACCGGAAACAATACTCCGCACCGCAGGCATCAGCAGATCCCCGAAAGAAATCGCCAGTTCCTGAAGCTGTGACTTCAGAATAGTCAGCTGTCCTTCCAGATTATCCTGCATGGTATCCGCCATGTTCTTTGCGGCATCCTTGCAGTTATTCACCGCCCCGGACACCTTTTCAATATCCTCTGGAGCCGCATTCATCAGTGCCAGGAACCCGGACATGGCATTCTTTCCAACCAGAGCCTCCGCATTGTTCGCCTTCTCAGCTTCCGTCATTCCTGCAAAAGCTCCCCTGCAGTCAGCCAGAATTGCAGACAGGCTCCTCATGGAACCGTCCGCATTCGTGGTAGCAATGGTCACATCCCCGATCGCCGCACCAGACAGCTTCACATCCCCGGTCAGGTTGGTCATGATGGAACGCATAGAAGTACCAGCCTGGGAAGCCTTGATACCCGCATTCCCCATCAGCCCGATCGCTTCTGCCGTATCCTCAACCGAGAATCCCAACGCCCCCGCAACCGGCGCACAATACTTGAACGTTTCGCCCATCATGGACACATTGGTATTGGCATTACTGGAAGCAGCTGCCAGCACATCTGCAAAATGTCCCGAATCCGCTGCAGTCAGCCCAAAAGCCGTCAGCGCATCCGTCACAATATCAGAAGTCGTTGCAAGGTCTTCCCCGGATGCCGCAGCCAGATACATAACGCCTTCAATACCTGACAGCATATCCTCCGTCTTCCATCCGGCCATCGCCATGTAATTCATGGCATCCGCTGCCTCAGTCGCAGAGAACTTCGTTTTGGCACCCATCTCCCTGGCCTTATCCCGGAGGCTGTCAAAATCAGATCCCGTTGCCCCGGACACAGCCGCCACCTTACTCATCGCAGAATCAAAATCAGCGGCAGTTTTCACCGCCGCCGTTCCAAGCCCTGTCACCACTCCCGTCACCGGAAGCAGCTTCTGCCCAACAGAAGAAATCTTGTTTCCAACCGTCTGCAGCTTCTCACCGGTCGCTCCGATTTTCTGCAATGCAGTCGCAGACTGGTTCGCCTGCTCTTCCAGGCTCCTCAGTCTCTGCTCCGTCTCAATGATCTCCCTCTGCAGTGCATCATACTGGTCCTGGGAAATCGTCCCGTTCCGCAGTGCCTCATCCGCCTGCTGCTGTGCAGTCTTCAAAGTCTCCAGCTTCTCCCTTGTCTCAGAAACCGCCTGTGCCAACAGCCTGTGCTTCTGCGCAATCAGCTCCGTATTCCCCGGATCCAGCTTCAGAAGCTTCTCCACATCCCTCAGCTGACTCTGCGTATTCCTGATTTCCGTATTAACCCCTTTCAGGGCAGTCTGCAATTTTGTGGTATCGCCGCCAATCTCGACAGTGATTCCCTTAATTCTGTTCCCTGCCATACGGCTCACCCCCAAAATCTCATAAAAAAAAGGCACAAAAATACCCGGATCACTCCGGGCACAAAAAAGCACCTGCCTTCACTGACAAATGCTTTCATTATCGTTAAAATAAATCGAAATCCTCCTGTGTGGCAACCTGTCTCCATCCCTTATACTCATCGTTCCTGCTTTCCACAAACATATCATTCACCATGCCAATGGTCAGCAGATCCAGATCCCGGATGGAAATCCCCAGCTGCACACACCGGAGAAGAAACAGGGGAGTTGTCATTTCGCGGTCTGTTGCATGAAGTTTTTTTTAGCCTCCACATCCGTCTTAATGTTCATCCCCCACAGCTCAATCAGCTTCGGCAGAACCTGATAAATACTGAATGTATTAAATTCATCCAGCCAGTCCTCCGGATTATCCGGAATAGACGGATCCGCATGTTTCGCCATCACGTACGCAATGTTCTCAAACATCTCAAGGGAAAACAGATCCAGGGAGGACTTTTCCGGATCCCCGTCCCCAATACTCTTTTCCAAAACAGATAAATCCTTGTAGATATCCCTCTGGAACTTAATCCTGTAAATACGCGGAATAGCGGCAGAAGCCTTAAAAGCAACCGCCTTCCCGTCAATCTCAATCTTCTTCATCATGCTCATATCTGAATCCTCCTCAGCTCAGTGCTTTTCCATTTCCTGCAGCATTCACTACAGACTTTCCACTATCAGAAGCCTGCAAAGAAGCCGGATCCGCAGCCGGCAGATACACCGACTTATACCAGTCTGCATAAACAGTTGCATCCGTAGTATCTCCTGTCTTCGCCTTCACCTTTCCATCCGACAGCGGCGTAGCCTTAATAGTCAGCGTTTCCGTCTGCACTTCCTTCTTCTCCTCGTTGGTCTTTCCCTCGATCTTCGGACGGGAAGCCGAACAGTTATACATCACGTGGCGGATATGGCGCACATCCCCGTCAAACTCAAAAAGCAGGGCAAACAGTGCAAGTTCTGCGTCCGAGTTTTCAATCAGAACGCCCTTGGCATCCAGCTTCTCTCTCAGCACATCCGTTCGGAAACTCTCCGGAATCAGTGCAAGCTCCAGATCCCCGTCATAGCCCATATTGTTGTTGATCACATAATACGCAATGCCATCCGCATAAAAATTCTCCGGCTCCCCGTTGGCATCCAGGGACAGTGATACGGACCCCGGAAGCGGCACTGGTGCTGCATAGGACACCGCCCCGTCCTCCCCGATCGTCAGTAAAGCGTAATGCGCATTTTTCAGATTATACTTCACCTTGTTATTCTTATCAGACATATTATCCCTCCATCATTTAACAAATCATTACAGTTCCATACTGTACAGCACCTCATACAGCTTTTCGCTCTGGATCCAGACCTCCGACTTATTATAAAAAATCCCGGCATCATCCAGAACTGTTTCCACCAGAGTTTCTGCCCCGGGATCCTTCCGGTCCGTGTATAGCTCTATCCTTACTTCGCTGATCCGGAAGTATACCCGTCCGTCTGCCGCAAAATTATCACTGCCAGGAAGCAGATAGCAGATAAACGGCGGATCCGGGCTTTCCCCTTCTGCAAAATGGTCATAAGCAAAAGGAAAATCAGTCTTTTCCAGCATCCCTGCCAGTTCTTCCAGTGTCATATGCTTTCACCTCCCGCCATCACCTCAGTGCCTTCTCCACTTCCCGTTCCAGAGTCTGCGCAGCCCGTTCCTCCGCAGGAGCAATATGTGGAAATGCCCTTGTCCTGCCGCCTTTTCTCAGCACATGACCGAACTCCAGCAGATGGGCCAGCTGGTACCTGTTCCTGGAATACACCACGATTTCCATCGCATTGGCAGTTTCCTTCGTGGTCTTCGCCGCCCAGCTCTTTGCATAAGCACCGGTCTTCACAGGGGCATTTTCCTGGATGTCCTTCCTTGCCTGTGTCCCTGCCTTCTTCACTGCTTTTTTCATATCATCTGCAGCAAGCTGTGCATACTCTTCCAGTCCTTCCATGATCACATCTGCCATCTGGCTGACTGTACATCTGTCCCCTGCCATACTCTCACCTCCGGACCTTCCTGCATGTGAATTTCAGACACTTCTTCTTATAATTCAGATGATCCACACTCACAATGTCATACACCTGATCCCGAAACAGGATCCTGTGGGTGACAGACCGGATGCCTGCCGTCTTTTTACAGTACCGCACCGTCACAGTCATTCCCACATCTTCCACCACAGTCCCTGCAGTTTCCGCTTTCCTGGAACTGGCAAGCCCCTCACCGCCTATCGCAGCAAAACAGCAGTAATCCTCTGTCCACTCATTCCTGTGATTTCCGATCCCGTCCTTTACAACAGAACATTTCTGAAAAATCACCTTTTCATTCATCAATGCAATATTCAAACCAACCACCTCAGAATCCCGGTTTTCTTACTCCAAATAGCAGGCTCCGCAGATCCATCACCAGCTGATGGTGATCCGCTTCCTCCCTGTGTTCATACAGATAAGCAGCCGCATACTGCACGGCAATCTTCGTCCCCTGCAGATCTTCAAACTCATCCTCATCCACGATCCTTGCCACATCCATGCAGATCTGCTGCCCCTGCCTGATCAGATCCCCGATCAGCGCATCATCATCCTCAAAATCCACACGCAGGTAATTCTTCATCTCATCCACTGTCACTGCCAACTGCATCACCTCAAAACAGAACCGGCAGGCCTGTACTTCTCCTGCCGGTCCCCTTATTCAAAAAATCAGTCTGCCTTCAGTTTCATAATCTGCACGGCTTCCGGAAGAACCAGTTTTCCGTCCACACGTTCCTTTGCAACAAAACCGATCATTCCGTTGCCTGCAAACAGTTCATTCAGCTGCTTAAAGGATCTGTTTCCACGGTCTCCAATGTTGTAATAGCTGTAATCCCCAAAGGCGATGCCGTCCTTCGGTGCATAGGCAGAAGTCTCCACCTTGTAACCCAGGATCCTGTCCGGTTCCCCTGCCTGGTAAGCCGGCTGCCAGATATAAGCACCGTTATTGTCCTTCAGCTTTCTAAGGGAAGGCAGTGTTGCATCATTCATGATAAAGGATGCATTTTTACGGTACGGACGTTTCAGACCATACACCAGATCCAGCATGTCATCTGATTTCAAAGCTGCAGCCAGTGTATTCAGCAGATGCCCTCCGCCTGTTCCGTCAAAAATACCGGTCGGTTTCCCTGTTCCGTTTCCGTTCAGGAAGGCATCCTCTTCCGCATTGGCAAGTGCCTTTCCAAACTGGACAATGATGTAATTTTCCAGATTAAAGGCATTGTCATAAAGCAGTTCCTCCGTTACCTTAATCGCCACATGAAGCTTATGTGCATCCAGAATCTTCTGGTCAAAAGTCGCATCCCCAAAAGTCAGTGCCCCGCCTTCCTCGATCCAGCTTGCCGCCGGCTTGGTAGCCGCAATATTGATCTTGTGCTCTCCGGAAGTCACGATCCTTGTGGCAAGACGGCGCATGATATTTTCTTCATTCAGAACATCAACCAGCCTTCTGTCATACTCCTCCGGAACCAGATAACCGCCGTCGGCATCCACGCCCTCCTGAAGGGTATTGGAAACCTGACGGAAGTTGCTTCTCAGTGCATTCAGCATTGCCCTGCGGTATTCATCAGAAGCACGTCCTGTCTTTGGCTCGCCCTGGCCACCGGCATAAGGCTTCCCGGTCAGCGGCTGGTTTACCGGCTGGTTCAGGTTCTTTTCCATTTCCTCAGCCTTGCGGTGGCGGTCAATCGCCTTTGTCAGATCCTCAATCTCCGCTTCCATCCTCTCATAGGTTGCACTGTCCTCCGCAGACAGAACACCATTTTCATTCTCATGGGTATCCACAAAATTCTTTGCAGCTTCCCAAACCTTAGCTCTCTTCTCCATTAATTCCTGAATCGTCATAATCCGTATCCTCCTCAGATATATTTTTTTATAAAATTTAAGCGTTCACGCAGATCATCTGCAGAACGCCCTGTAACATTCGTATTCACTTTCTTCTTTTCACACTTCTGGCAGACATTCTCCGCCGCCCCGAAACATCCATTACAGGGATCGTCCCCCTCAGCACCGGCACTTCCACTTATTCCAGTCCCCTGCATACCAGCACCATTTCCATTCAAGCCGGCATCTCTGGCATTTCCGTAGCACTGCCCCGATACTCCATTCCCACCAGCAGCCATCCTTGTGATCTCTGTCTGATCTTTTACGGATTTCCCAGTCTTTCCATAATGCCTTTCCAGCTTATTCATCAGCGCATTATTCACTGCCCGTCTGGAAAACATTACAGAATCAGACGTCCCGTTTTCTGTACGGCCAGCACCTGAATCTCCATTTTCGCCTTCACTGCCCTGTTCCTCTTTCTGGAACAGGATGTCATCCGCAAAGCCAAGCTCCACAGCCTTATTCGCATCCATCCACGTTTCCGCATCCATCAGATGTGACAGCTTCGCCCTGCTCTGTCCCGTTTTCCGTACATAAGCATTGATAATAGATTCCTTCACGGCATCCAGAAGTTCCATAGCCTTCTTCATCTCTGCATGGTCGCCCCATGCAACCGTTGCCGGATTATGGATCATCATCATGCTCACAGGACTCATCCACACCTCAGCTCCGGCCATTGCAATGACAGACGCAGCAGATGCCGCAAGCCCGTCAATCTTTACGGTAACCTTCCCCGGATATTCCGACAGCATGTTAAAAATCTGCGCTGCGGCAACACAGTCCCCACCCGGACTGTTGATCCACAGGGTAATGTCCCCTGTTCCCGCATTTAGCTCATCCTTAAAAAGAGCCGGCGTGACATCATCGTCAAACCAGCTGTCCTCAGCGATAACTCCGTTCATGAACAGGATTCTTTCCTCAGCTTCCTGTCCGCTTTCCAAATTTACCGCTTTCTTTTTCCAGTTCCAAAACTTCTTCACTGGCTCCCTTCTCCTTTCCACCGGCTCCGCCAAACAGTCCGGCATCTTGCAATTTCGTCATATTTCCATTGATCAGATACAGATCACCGCCAAGCTCCTCCGGGATCCGGTCCATATTTTCCAGTTCCCGGATATCATTGGCACTCATCCATCCATTCTGTCTTGCCGTGGCATAACCGGTCATCCTTGACTGGTAATCACCCCTGAGCAGCCCATCCACATTGAACTTAAAGAAATACTTTTTCTTTTCCTCTGCAGACAGCAGAGCCCTGACCATTGCCTGTTCCCACCGGCTCACCCAGGGATCCAGCGTATACTTCACAAACTCCAAAGACTGCTGCTCAATGTTGCTGAAGCTGGACTTATCCAGATCCCCGACCATATGAGGCGGCACCCTGAAAATCCTGGCAATCTCATCAATCTGAAACTTCCTGGTTTCCAGGAACTGGGCTTCATTCGGTGCAATGGAAATTGGCGTATACTTCATTCCCTCTTCCAGGACAGCAACCTTATTGGCATTGCTGCTTCCCCCGAAAGTGGACTGCCAGCTCTCACGCACCCTGCCTGGATCCTTCAAAGTCCCCGGATGCTCCAGCACTCCTGACGGAGCGGCACCGTTGGCATAAAACTTGCTTCCATACTCCTCCGCAGCAATGGCAAGCCCGATCGCATTCTTCGCCATGGCAATAGGTGAATATCCGACCAGCCCGTCAAATCCAAGTCCCGGAATATGCAGCACATCCGCCGGATGCAGACGCACGATCTTTCCATTTGCTTTCGGATCTGTCCCGGTTCTTCCGTCCACATCATCCCCGTCATAAACCAGATACTCATAATAAAGCCTGCCATGCTCATCCCTGTCCACCGTCATCCTGTCAGGCATCAGCGGATAAAGAGCCACAATTTCTCCCTTTCCATTCCGGATGATCTGACTGTACGCATTCCCCCACAAAAGCAGATGCGTCATCAAAGTCTCCCGGAACACAAAAGAAGTCATCTCCGGATTCGGCTCATCATGCAGCAGAAAATAGAGCGGATGATCCACCGCCTTTTCCTTACCGCCATTATCGTTATACCTGTAAAACTGCAATGGCAGACCCGCCACCGCCTCCGAAAGAATCCTCACACAGGAATACACAGCAGTCATCTGCATGGCACTCCGTGCATTCACTCTCTTCCCGGAAGCCGTACTCCCCATAAAAAATCCATATCCACTTCCACCTGTGCTGTTAGAAGGAGCATCCCTCCCCCGAAATAAATTACTGAAAAATCCCATACATCCTCCTTAAAACACCAACAGTCCTCTCTCATCATACACACTGCCACTCTGCCCTTCCTGACGTATACATCTATCAAGCGCCATAATTGCGGCAACAATGCCATCTATCTTCTCCTTAGATTTAGCTTTGGTTACTTTAATATTGCCAGCAGGATCTGTGTCAATAACAACGTTACCTGCCATCCATCTAAGCACTGGATTCCCACCGTGAATAATTCTTCCCTCCATCAGTAAGCGATAGAATTCTTTCGTCGGAGCTGACATTGAAGAAAATCCCTGACCAAAAGGAACAATGGTAAAACCTTCGCCCTCCAAATTTTGAATCATCTGAGTCGCATTCCATCTATCCACTGCAATCTCTAAAATATGATACTTCTCTGATAAATCCATAATGAACTTCTCGATGAAATCATAATGAATCACATTTCCCTCGGTGGACATGATGTAACCCTGCTTCTCCCAGATATCATATGGAACAGAATTAGCTTTCACTCTTCTTGGTATGGTTTCCTCCGGAATCCAGAAGTACGGCAAAAGCACATACTTCTCATCTTCATTCCTTGGCGGAAATATCAGCACCAAAGCTGTAATATCTCCTGTACTCGATAAGTCCAAGCCAGCGTAGCAATCTCTGCCAGCAAGTGCATCCACATCAATCGGCTCATTGCCTCTCATATAAATCGCATCTGGAATCCATGCAACGGTTGAGCTTACCCACATATTGCATCGAAGCCATTTGAAAGTAACCTCATCCGCCGGGTTCTGCTTTGCTTCCCTGTACGCATCCCGAAGTCTTTCAATATCAACGGTATATCCCAGTGAAGGATTTACTTTGTACCAGTTTGCCTCATCCTCCCAGTCCTCATCATCCTTAAGTCCGTAAACCACAGGATAAAAAGTCGGGTCCACACGTCTGCCTTCTAAGATATCCACTGCTTTGGTATGAAGCTCATATGCAATGGAATGTCTGTCATTACCTGCCGTCGTAATAATAAAGTGAAGCGGATTCTGTCTCGCATCCGATGAACCCTTAGTAAGTACATCGTATAACTGCCTGTTGGGCTGCGTATGAATTTCATCAAATACCAAACCGCTTACCGAAAATCCATGTTTACCACCAACCTCCGCTGACAGCACTTGATAGTAACCGGCATTGCTATAATTCACAATACGCTTGGTGGCTCCCATCAGCTTGCTTCTTTTCATAAGAGCCGGTGACATCTCCACCATCTGTTTCGCCACATCAAATACAATAGATGCCTGCTGACGGTCAGCTGCTGCACCGTACACTTCCGCACTTGGCTCATTGTCTGCATATAATAAATAAAGAGCGACAGCCGCAGCCAATTCACTCTTTCCTACCTTCTTACATATTTCCACAAATGCAGTACGAAACTGCCTGTTCCCATCCGCTTTTACAATTCCAAAAATGTCTCTTATGAGCTGCTCCTGCCACGGCAACAGCCAGAATGGTGTTCCGGCCCATTTGCCTTTCGTGTGACAAAGATTCTCAATAAAAGTAACTGCCCTGTCTGCTTTCTTTTTGTCATAGTGAGAAGTAGGCAGCATAAACTGAGAAGGTTTATAATTCTTAAGCTTTGGATATCCCTTTGGTCGTGGTTCCTTTGCCATTAAGAATCACCTCCAAGCAATGCCTCCATCTCATCTTCCAGCTCTTTCCCCTTTGCACTACCAGCCACAATACGTGATCTGGATGAAGGCGTAAGCCCAAACTCGGATGCCGCCTGTAGCATCAGTTTCTGATTAGTATTTGCAATACCAACCCAAGGTGTCTGCTGCTGATATCCTTTATCCGTTTCAAAGGTCGAACCCTCAGAATCTATATGCTCCTGCGCTTCCTTCCATCTGGCATAGGACTGGCAGTATGCAGCAAATGCCGCCATGTCCACTTCCGTAAGAACACCCATCTGATTCATCAAATCACATAATCGTTCCCACTCCTTCTTTGCCTCTAGTAAAAGCCAATCCGGACATTCGGGCATTCCCTTTGCCGGAATCGGCTCCTTCGTATTCAATTTTCTCTTACCAGGATTACCTTCCAGTTTCTTAATCGCTGTAGGCTTTGGCTTTCTTCCTGCCATCAGAATCCCCTCCTTCCATATTTTTTTTGCATAATAAAAGGACCATGTATTCCTACACGATCCTCATTAACAATCATTGATGTTATAGTAATTTACTCAATGCAGACAATTTAGCTTTTATGCAAAACTCATACGTTTCAGACAATTTACGAATCCATTCGGTATCTTCATTTCGATAAGGATCTTTAATAAATCGTTTAATGAATTTCGTAACCTGACTTCTAAATGTCCAGTTAAGATTTGATGAATTATTAACAAGATTAAAATCTTTTACAGTCTGATTTTCATCAACGACTCCCATCAAATACCTTAATATTAAGACATCCGCAAATGTAAATGGCATAATATCATCTTCAAATTGTAACAATGACATATAAGGGCCACCCTGCTTCGTGTCATCTGTAACAAGAGAGTATGCACCAAGGGTTTGCGCTAATGATATTGCATATACTTCGCCCAAATCACCTGAACCATACAAATTTCTGTTTTCATTGACATTATGTTCAAAAATTTTATATACCTGCAAATCTTTTAGCTTCTGATTTGTATAAATTTCTATCCTACCTGCGGCAATATCAGAATCGACCTTGGAGATTACATCCTGCCCATGATTTTCCAACTCGACATTACGAATCTGTTCATAAATAAACACTCCTTCATCAAAAAAATCAAACAAGATATTCTGAAGATTCGCCTTATAGAAATGGATAATAACATTTGTATCTAAAGAGGCTCTCAATCTTCCAAACCTCCTATCAAATCATCCAAGTCATCATCACCGTCATCGTCATCAAACGAAACAAGCTTGTCACTAATATCTTCAATACTAAGCTGATAACATGCAAGCACCTTTTCCAGCGTTTCTTTTGGCACTGCATTATGGTTATAATTATAAATAACATAATCAATATACTCATGTGGTATATCAATCACATTACTTGGTTCATTCAACTTTGCATTGCCACCAACGCTTCGGAGCAAATTGCCAACCTTTTTCATGGTTCTCTCATTATCAAGACACAGCTTCTGTTTTAGGTCTATTATGCCTAAACTCTCCAATCTGTTTAATGCCATATCAAAGCTAACATTAAACTCTGACATTATACGAGCAATGTCCATTGCTGACAAACCTTTTTCCCCGAAATCTTGAATCCCGAGATCAATAAATCTGCCTACATCATCAGCCGGCATCAATAAACAGGCTGCAAAATAATTTGCTTCCTGCTCTTTTTTATCAGTACTTCTACCATTAATTGTTATACTATCGTCAATAAATGAACTTTCATCGTTTAAATGCAATATCACATGACCAATTTCATGTGCAAGTGTGAAGATTTCTCTGGATAATCTGCTACAGCTATTTGTAAAAATAATAATATCATTATCCTTCTTTACTGCGAAGCCTAAATCAGCATTGTCTCCGAGAGGATATCTTAATAGCTTATATCCAAGTCTCTCACACTCTTTGAACAGATCAATTATTCCATATCTGCTTATTTTACACTTCACCCTAAATGAATCCGCTTTTATTCGGATTTCTCGTTTCCTACTATCCTGCATGCAAACCCTCCTAAATCATATCCTTGTGCTGTAGCTTTGCACACATATGCTTATTCGCATAAAACAAATCAAGCATATCAAATATCTTTTTAGAAGATGCGCCTTCCTCTCCTGCTCTATATTCAACCACCGGAGACTCGTCAAGTACTCTTGTTATATCTCCCACAGTTACGCCTAGAACTTCAGCAACCTTAGAAAGGATATCCAAAGTAACACTATTGACTCCACTCTCAATTCTTGCATACTTCTGTCTGCTGACACCAATCTGATCAGCGACCTGCTCTTGAGTGAAATTTTTTGCACTTCTCAACGCCTTGATACGGCTACCTAACATTTCATTCATGATAATCCCTCCATTTCTGCTTACTAATATTTTATCACAAAAATGAGAAAAGTCAATCTGAAATGTTATGTTTTTGTAACATCATATAATATCATGTTATGTTTTCACATCAATAACAACCTTTTACTCATACCCCCATCTTCTATTTCGCGATTTTGCACAGAAGAGGGGGCGCCGGTCTTGGAGCTTAAGGCCTGTAGAGATTCAAATACCCCCTACCCTCGCTCCATCAGAACCGATATTCCTTGAATCTATCCTCGGTCATTGTCTTTACATTATGATGATGCTCACATAAAGGCTGCCAGTTCCCACGATCCCAGAAGAGTTTCTGGTCTCCACGATGCGGAACGATATGATCCACGACTGTAGCCATAGTGATATGACCTTCTTCATAACACTTCACACAGAATGGATTGCTCTCTAAGAACTTCCTTCTCTCACGCTGCCACTTGGCACCATAGCCACGCTCTGCTGCATGGGCTCTGTCCTTTGTGTGTAAAGACTTATGTTCCTCGCAATACATCTGACCGTGCGGAATAAGTGCTGCACAGCCAGGATGTTTACACGGTATGTTACTCCTATAAGGCATGTGCTCACTTCCTTCCCACTCGAAAACAATTTTTCTCGTTGTCGCGGTACTCCTCAAATACTCGTGCAAGCACGGCATTTTCATCGCTACTCGTGCAAAAAGCCCCGGAAGTTTTTGGCTTCCAAGGCTCTGCTTTGTCGTACACTTTCGACACTATAATAATAACATATATGCTTATGCCATGTTGGGACAAAGTGTGCCAATCTTATTCCGGTAAAACAAAATTATTTAGTGCCGATGCATGAATACGATGCACGGTTCTGTATGATACATTAAGCTCGTAGGAAATATCTTCCCAGCTCTCGTTTTTCAGGTAACGATATTTCAAAAGAAGTCTTTCCTCAGGATTCTCCATACTTTCTATTGCCGCATTGATTGCTGCACGAAGATCCACCAGTCTGTTAATCTTTGCATCAATCTTCTGCTCATACTCCCATATCTTCTCAATGGTCTTAATGAATGGTGCTTCCAGATTTCTATTCGGATTGGTACCAATCTTTTCTCCATATGAACATCCCTGAATCGTGCCTCTCATTTCACGAAGCTGTTCCAGCTCCTTCACTTCAACCTGTATCTGCTTATCCAACAGATATGCCTGTTTCAAATACTCTTTAGCCGTCATAAGCCACCTCCGAAAAGTTATTTCCCTCGGATTTACTCTGATTGTCTTATTTCGTCCTGAAGCTTACGGATTAAGAATTCTCCAGCAACCGAAGTCAACTGTTGATACCACGAACTTCTGAAAAACTTCTCAATCTGTAACGCTTCATCTATTGCCGCCTTGCTTTTTGGATTGCGCTTTACCTTTTTGAGTGTGGCTCTGTAATCAGCAACCGCACTAAGGATAATCGCATTCGCAAGTCTTTCATATGGGTCTTCAAATTGGTTCTTACCTGCCATGTGTTACCCTCGCTTTTACTGCAGCAATCAATCTATTTTGTGTCATATCCTTACTTGCTAAAGCCTTCATAACATCCTCATCTATTGTTCCAGCAGTAATAATATGCTGAACCACCACCGTCTCCGAAGTCTGTCCTTGTCTCCAAAGTCTTGCCACCGTCTGTTGATATAGTTCCAGACTCCAGGTAAGTCCAAACCAAATCAGCATATTTCCACCTGATTGCAGATTCAAGCCATGCCCGGCAGAAGCTGGATGTATTAACGCCACCTGCAGCTCCCCACGATTCCATTTTCTGATGCTTTCCTCTGAATCCAATTTTTCAAAAGGAATCTTTTTCTCAGTAAGTCTTCGCATAATCCTTGATAAATCATGTTTGAACCAGTACGCTACCATGACAGGTCTGCCATTTGCCGCTTCAATCATATCCTCAAGGGCATCCAGCTTCTGATCGTGGATTACAATCTCATCGCCATCATCGGAATACACAGCGCCATTTGCCATCTGAAGAAGCTTCCCGGAAAGAGCCGCTGCATTTGCTGCTGTAATCTCTCCCTTTTTCAAAGGAATAAATAAATCCTCTTCCATGTCCGCATAAAGCTTCGCTTCCTCATCATTCATATAAACCGGATATTCATTACTGATAAGCTCCGGCATCTGAAGATGATCCAAGGCTTTCATAGAAATCGTGATATCGGAAATCTTCTCATAAATCTGTTCCTCAGCTCCATTTCTTAGCTTATAAGAATAAACAATCGGACCATTCATCCTGTCCGGTACAAAATAATTCACACGATACTGGCTGATAAATCTTCCAAGTCTTTCTCCCATATCCAGACATTTGAATTCTGCAAACAGATCCATCAGTCCATTGCTGGAAGGTGTACCAGTGAGCCCGATTACCCTTTTCACATTTGGCCTAACCTTCATAAATGCCTTAAAGCGTTTACAGTTCCAATTCTTAAAACTGGATAGCTCATCCAAAACTACCATATCCCAGAAAAAATTCACTCCACTTTGTTCAATCAACCACTGCAGATTTTCACGGTTAATAATGTAAATATCTGCATCCGCCTCCAAAGCCTTCTTCCGCTCTGCTGCTGAACCAAGAACAATGGAATATCTCAGGTGTTTCAGATGATTCCACTTATGAATCTCATCACTCCAGGTATTTCTTGCAACTCGAAGTGGCGCCACCACCAAAACCTTACTTACTTCAAAGCTGTCATAAATAAGCTGTTCAATAGCTGTCAACGTAATACTGGTCTTACCAAGTCCCATCCCAAGTATCACAGCTGCTATCGGATGCTCTAATATATAATTGATTGCAAACTGCTGATAATCATGCGGTTTGTATTCCATCAAGAATCCCTCCAATCTGTCCTGCATCATCCAGGACGAATACTTTATATCCAATAGACCTTAGCTGGTCATGCCTATGCTCCTGTAAAACTCTTGGCTTCTTTCCCGGCGCCTTTACTTCCACCAACCCAAATTTCCCATCAGGTAATAAAACAAGTCGGTCGGGCCAGCCCGATGAACCGGAATTCCACTTCTCACACAAGCCACCACGCTTTTTAACTTCTCTCACTAATTTCTGTTCAATATATTTTTCACGCATCGCACGCCTCCATCATTCTTAACAGGTGTGCAGGTCGAGTACCTCGTTCCGTAAAACTCTCTTAAGCAGATATTTATTCAAATTTTTCCTAAAGGGACTTTTATGTACTGAGGTTAACGACCTACACAAAAGGGCTTTTTCTTACTCCAAAAAATCCTGTCCTTCCTTAAGCTTCAATCCCACGACCTGCACTCCGGTATTCTTTCGAATACGGTTATAGCCAGCCTTGTCCATCGAAGAATAGAAATCCGTGGTACTACGGATATATTCGCCGTTCTGCATGCAATGCGCTCTGTAAGCCTGATACAGTTCACCCGATTTTTCCTTATAAGATGGATCCATCTCACAGCATTCCTCCAGAAACTGCCCCAGCCAGTCATTGTCCTCGCGATATGCCTGGACAGCAGCCTCTACGACATCTGGAAGTGTTGTATGGAAATTCTTATCAATCGCTCTCTTCGCCCCTTCAATAATCCAACTCATAATTGCAGGACCCGCATGCTCAAACAAATAATCCGCATAATTCTTGATGTCACTTTTACCTGTAATCTTTGCATTGAAGGGAATGACCACCAGCCTTCTCCAGATACCGTCATCATTGGCTCCTACCTTTGGAAGATGGTTTGTATAGAGAACCAGTGTATGTGACGGTACAAAGGAAAACGGATCCTTATATTTCTTCTCTGCCTGAATCTCATCCGTAGAGCAAAGCTGCTTCACCACAGCGGTATTCAATCTCATACCTTCCTCCATTTCCGAAGAAATGATGAGACGTTTTCCCTTAAGCTCCGCCATCTCCGGCTTCACATTTCTCTTGCAATTCATAGTCAATGCCTCAGCAGAAAGCTTTCCGGCATAATTTCCAAGCACTCTGAAAATAGTGTTCCAAAAGGTACTCTTGCCATTGGCACCACCACCATAAGCAATAATCATATGCTCCTGATACACCTTGCCGATTGCAGCCATACCAACAGTTTCCTGCACATAATCAATCAGCTTCTGATCCTTGCAGAAGAAAAGATTCAAGGCATCCAGCCATATCTGTTTCCCATCCTCTCCCGGAGAACATGCAGTAATCTTTGTAATCAGATCCTCAGGATTATGCGGCAGTTCCCCTGCAAGCCCTTTTCGAAGGTCATAGGTTGCATAAGGTGTGTTAATCAGATTCTCGTTTTTGTCCAAATCAGACACGGAAATAGCAATCATCGGCTTCGCCGTATTTGCTGCAGACACAATATATTTGTAATCACGTCTCTTCTGCACAAATTTCAAATAAGTCTGGGCTCCCATCAGCATATAAACCAAAGGAATAAGCTTTCCATCAACTTCTTTCAAAAGCTCCTTCGGGCCAGCCTGGATAGATTCCTTCGGTACACCTGCATCCTCCAACGCCTTCTCAACTCTTGCCACTTCATCCATAGCATCCTGAAGCTGCAGATCCAAGAATTCCTCAACAGCACCAATCGCCATCTGCTTATCCTCTCGCCAACATTCGCCATCGAACCTTAAAAAGTCTGTTGCACTGGTATATTTCAATTCATTTCCATACTCTCGAACCAACACCTTTGCCTGTCCGATATCCGAATAATCTTCAGGTTTCAATGAAGCACTTTCAAAATCTGCGTTATATTCATCAGGTGGCACATACCCTTCCTGATTCACAATACTTTTCTTAAAGAACTTCACTGCGCTGTTCCAGATAGTCTTAAGCTCCGACTCCGGTAGCGGCGGATCACATTTCTTTGCATGTTCTAAGAATGCCTCGTGTGCCTTTTCCGTAATTCCATAGCGTTTCAGCACACGCCCGGCAAAACGGCTCATAGTATTATTTCTGCTACCTTCCAGAATCTGCCCACCAAATGCGCTCTCTGAATTCTCAGAATCGAAATCTTCTTCCTCAGCAGCCTGACCTACATCGATTTCTTCATCAATAGTCATCCAGCCATCATGTACCAGTACTTCTTCACAATCAGCACCGAAGATAAATCTTGCTGCATCTAATGCATTTCCATCAAAGAAGGGATACTCCTTCTGCAACGCCTTCTTCAGATTCCCGTACATTTCTGCATCTGTAATCTCTGAAATAGGAAAATAGATGTGATATCTCGGTCTGGCTGACTTGCCCTCCTTCGGAAGTAGATGATGTCTACTGGAAGCAAGCATATATTCCATATCAGGGAATATTTCCTCCAACTTCTCGGCTGTAATCCACTCTGCCAGTTCCTCTGAATGGTCATTATCAATATCCATGACAATCACATCCGAACGAATGAAATTACCAATACCTCGATAATTTCCTTTGTACTCTGCGCAAACATGATCTGCCTTCACCGCCTCCCGAAGCTGCTCCGGCGTGACTACTGTCACCTTATTTGGATAGCTACAGTTAGCGGCCTGACCAATGCAGTTTGCTGTAAAAATCGTTACCTGCATATCTCAAACCTCGTTTCTATAAAGTAAGGAACAAAATCCTCCTAACTTCCTAAGCGGGTTTGACCTACACTTTTCCGGTCGAATTGTAAATAAATTAAAAAAAGCAACAGCCAGAGCAGAATCGCTTCCTTATAAAAGCGAAAAATGCCCTGGCTCTTTTCAAAACTTTTTTCAAAAAATAAAGCTCCCGACCGGAAAAACAATCTGCAGATGCGCTTAGGAAGATAGAAAGGCACGAAAGCCATTCGGAAAGTGAGGTGCTGCAGATGCAGACAGAAACGATTGATAAAAGCCAGCAGGCCACACCGTCCATCGATGAAGAGCTCATTGATACTCTCATCGCAATCAGCGTTGTAGCCAAGCGACTGGCAGCCAATCTAAGACAACAGAATACAGAAAATGGAGGAAAACAAGATGAGCAAAATGAGTGAATTATCTCAGGTGCTTGATGAAATGATTGCCTGCGGCGAAGGAATGATCAACGCTGCTAACGCAATCAAGGCCATCTTCTCTTCTACCGAAGAAACACCTGCAAAAACAGAAACCATGCCAACCAAGAAAGCCAACAAGGCTCCTGAAACGGCGAAAGCTGAGGAAGCACCGAAACCTACCTATTCCAAGGAAGACGTTCGTGCAGTACTCGCTTCCAAATCAGCCGCTGGATATAAGAAGGAAGTCAAAGAGCTTCTTGAAAAATATGGCGCTCAGCAGTTAAAGCAGGTAAATCCTGATGACTATGCAGCCATTCTTAAGGAAGCAGAGGTGATTGGAAATGCCTAAACATGCATACCTATCCGCTTCTGCCAGTCACAGATGGTTAGCCTGCCCACCAAGCGCGAAGCTCTGTGCTAATATTGCGGATCAAAGCTCCGAATATGCACAGCAAGGAACCGATTGTCATGAGCTGTGCGCCTACCTTGTGGAAAAAGCTCTTGGCAGAGCTGGAACTGATCCGACAGAAAACCTTACCTTCTACGATGCTGAAATGCAAAGCTGCGCAGAGGAATACAGGAATTATATACTGGAACAGATTGAAGCAACCAAGAAATTATGCCAGGACCCACAGGTCATGATCGAACAGCGACTGGATTTCTCCCGCTGGGTTGAAAACGGCTTTGGAACAGGTGACTGTGTCATCGTTGCAGATGAAGTATTACAAATCATCGATTACAAGCACGGTCTTGGTGTCCTGGTAAGTGCCGGTGATGATGAGCATGGCGGAAACAGTCAGATGATGTGCTACGCCTTAGGTGCATTGGAAGCCTACGGAGATCTCTACGATATTCATCAGATAAAGATGACCATCTTCCAGCCAAGACGTGACAACGTCAGTACTTACACCATTTCCAAAGAGAAGCTTCTGAAATGGGCAGACGAAGTTCTGGCACCTACCGCACAGCTTGCCTATATAGGCGAAGGTGAATTCAAAGCTGGTGATCACTGCCAGTTCTGTAAGGTAAAATCCACCTGCCGAAAGCGTGCAGAATACAATCTGGAGCTTGCAAAATATGACTTTGAAATGCCAGCTACCCTGGATGACATAGAAATCGCCGCTATCTTAGCAAAGGTAGATGAAATGATTTCCTGGGGAAATGACATCAAAGAATATGCCTTACAGCAGGCTCAGTCCGGTGTTCACTTCGATGGTTGGAAAATCGTAGAAGGAAGATCCAATAGAAAATTTACTGATGAAGCCACTGTGGCATTCAGAGTAAAAGATGCGGGCTACGACCCGTATGAGAAGAAGCTTCTTGGCATCACTGCCATGAGCACATTGCTCGGAAAGAAGAAATTCGAAGAGCTATTAGGTGAGCTTGTGTATAAGCCACCAGGTAAACCAACATTGGTACCGGAATTTGATAAAAGACCGGCAATGAATACAGCAATAGATGATTTTAGCGTATAAGTCCAGTCTCAATGCTTAAAACAGATTGGCTGCTCGCAGACATATCTGTTTAAGCATTAGAGACGACAACGGAAATGAGCAAGTAGCCTGATAAAGTGGATTGCGAATTTACGTAGGAATCATGAAAGTGCAAAGCACGAAATGATTCCGTGGACTTATACCACAAGACAAATAAAGGAGGACCAATAATATGGCAAAAATTCAGAACCCTACAAAGGTAATCACAGGAGTAAATACACGTTGGAGCTATGCGAATGTATGGGATGCCAAGAGCATCAACGGAGGCGCACCGAAGTACAGTGTCTCCCTCATCATTCCCAAGTCCGACACCGTAACTGTTAACAAGATTAAGGCAGCTATCGAAGCAGCTTATGAGGAAGGTCAGAGCAAGCTTAAAGGAAATGGCAAAACCGTTCCTGCACTCTCCATCCTCAAAACACCTCTTCGTGACGGTGATTTAGAGAGACCTGACGATCCGGCTTATGCAAATGCATATTTCATCAATGCTAACAGCGCTTCTGCGCCTGGCATCGTCGATGCAGACCGTCAGCCTATCCTTGAGAGATCCGAAGTATATTCCGGTGTCTACGGCAGAGCTTCCATCAATCTCTACGCTTTCAACAGTAACGGCAACAAGGGAATTGCTTGCGGTCTCAATAATCTCCAGAAGCTTCGAGACGGTGAACCTCTTGGCGGCAAGTCCAGAGCTGAGGATGATTTCGCTTCTGATGAAGAAGACGATTTCCTTGAATAAATCAAACGTGACAACGACAACCAAGCAGGCGGTGATAATACTGCTGCCGCCTGTGACAATCAAAGAAAGTAGATAAAATATTATGACTATGGATTCTATTAATGAAATATTAGATGCTATTATCCGCGGATCCCTTTTAGGCTTTTTAGCTGGCTTCTGGTTAATGGGACTTGCTGCGATATGGAAGTGGTTCCTGGGTGTTGCAAAACGTTTCCTTCACTGGCTTTTCCCAAAAGCAAAATGGTTCCAGCCAAAAGAACATACCCCAAAAGGAAACTAATATCAAGGCGGCAGTACTCCCCGGTGCTGCTGCCCTTTTTGTAAAGGAATGAGATTATGATAAAAGAAATGTCAATTGATTTAGAGACCTATAGCGATGTAGATATCTCCAAATGCGGAGCTTACAAGTACGCTGAATCTGATAATTTTGAAATATTACTGTTCGGTGTATCCATAGATGGCGGTGAAGTACAGGTATTTGATCTGGCCTGCTGCGATACTATTCCTGATGATATCCTTGCAGCCTTATCTGATGATACTGTTACAAAATGGGCCTTCAATGCCAATTTTGAAAGAATCTGTTTATCCCATTGGTTAAAAAGGCATCACCCTGAGCATTTCAAAGGCTACGGTATTCCCGAAGATCCTGCTTCCAAATATCTGGATCCATCCTCATGGAAGTGTACCATGGTATGGTCAGCCTATATGGGCTTACCACTCTCGCTTGAAGGAGTCGGTACAGTTCTTAAATTGCAGGATCAAAAAATGAAGGAAGGCAAAGACCTCATTAAATACTTCTGCTGTCCTTGTAAACCGACAAAAATAAATGGTGGCAGAACCAGAAATCTTCCAGAACATGCTCCCGATAAATGGGAAGCCTTCAAAGCCTACAATAAACGTGATGTAGAAGTGGAAATGGCTATCAAACAAAGATTATCAAAATTCCCGGTTCCTGACTTCGTCTGGGATGAATATCATCTCGACCAGGAAATCAATGACCGCGGAATTATGCTGGATATGGACGTAGTAAAAAATGCTATCGCATTTGATGAAAAGTCCAAGTCAGAGCTTATGATATCCATGCAGAATATCACAAACCTCGATAATCCAAACTCCGTAATTCAGATGAAACAATGGCTCTCTGATCATGGTATTGAAGCAGAATCCCTTGGTAAGAAGGATGTGGCTGCTATGATAAAAAATACTGATGGTGATGTGGCTACCGCATTGAAACTCAGGCTCCAGCTTGCAAAATCCTCCGTAAAGAAATACCAGGCCATGCAAAGTGCAGTATGTAAAGATGGTAGAGCTCACGGTATGTTTCAGTTCTACGGCGCAAACCGTTCAGGAAGATGGGCCGGACGATTGATTCAGTTACAGAACCTACCGCAAAATCATATGAATGACCTTGCTGATGCTCGTGAACTTGTCCGTACCGGTGATTATGATTCTTTGGAACTGCTTTACGATGATATCCCAGATACTTTAAGCCAGCTGATTCGTACCGCCTTTATTGCAAGACCGGGATACAAATTCGTGGTATCTGACTACTCTGCAATCGAAGCCAGAGTCCTGGCATACCTTGCAGGTGAAACCTGGCGTTCCAAGGTATTCGCTGAAGGTAAGGACATCTACTGTGCATCTGCCAGTCAAATGTTTGGTGTACCGGTCGAAAAGCACGGTATCAATTCGCACCTCAGACAGAAGGGCAAAATCGCAGAGCTTGCTTTAGGATATGGTGGTTCCGTCGGTGCTCTTATTTCTATGGGAGCTTTGGATATGGGATTAACAGAGAATGAACTTCAGCCACTGGTTGATTCCTGGCGTGCCTCCAATCCAAATATTACCGCCTTTTGGTGGAATGTAGATAATGCAGTTAAGACTGCTATCAAAATGAAGGTTCCTACAGAGGTAAACGGAATCAAATTTCTCTGTCGAAGTGGAATGCTCTTCATCAAGCTTCCTTCCGGTAGAACTCTTAGCTATGTAAAGCCTCGCATCGGAGAAAATCGATTCGGCGGTGAATCCGTAACCTATGAAGGTATCGGCTCCACTAAGAAATGGGAACGAATCGAAAGCTACGGTCCGAAATTCGTTGAGAACATTGCGCAGGCAGTCTCCAGAGATCTTCTTTGTTTTTCCATGCGCACCCTCTCCCACTGCTTTATTTGTGGTCATGTCCATGATGAGCTCATCATCGAAGGCAGCCAAGATGTTGATCACAAATCCATCTGCAATATCATGAGTAGGTCTCCAGACTGGATGCCTGATATCCTGATTAGAGGCGATGGGTATGAAACCGAATTTTATAAAAAAGATTAAAGATAGCGGTCTCCGGTGTTTGCCAGAGGCCGCTGCTTTCATATTCCTATATAACTTTATTTGTGGTCTTTTATAATTCCCATAGCATCTGTAGATAGATCTTTTCCTTCAAATGTAGTCAACAATTTACCAGGGAAGTGCTTCTCATACCACTTTTCTTTTATCTCCCAATGTGCTCGATAATCCGGTAAATCCAATCTTCCCACATGCTCCCAATAATATGTTTCTCCTCTGAACTTTACTGTAAAATCAGGAAGGAACATCGTTCCATCTGGTGCAAACAACGGCTCTTCATAAACAAATGGAACTTCTTCCTGAACAAGCATGTTTGCGATAATCACTTCAGACTTTGAACGTACAAAGTATTCGGACAATGTGGCAAGCTTCTTCTCGTCAGCATACCAATTTTGAATGTACAGCAGTTCCTCCGGAAGTGGTACAAACTTAAACACAGAAGAATTAATTCTTCTCACAGCAGACTTTTCAATATGTCCAAGCGAGCTCAGTGTTCCTATATCCTCCTGTAAAAAGATGGTGACCTTTTTCTGTGCACGTGTTATTGCAGTATATAACAATTCCATCGATAATAGATGACTGTCACGTTTAGGAATTACGATATAAACATAATCAAATTCCGATCCCTGAGATTTATGCACACTGATTGCATATGCCAATTCAAGATTATCCTGTGGCTTTTGTTCCGGAAGATTCCAACCTTTATCATTCTTGCCATATTCACGCCCATAGTTATAACGTAACTTTTGACGATTTCTGTTTGAAAAAGCAACCTGGAATCGTTCAATCGTGCTCAAATATTTATAACGCTTATTCTTGGAATCAAAAGGATGCATTAATACAAGACCAATTTCACCATTAAACACTTCGTGCTGTTCTGTAGTCCGTGTTTCCTGATTATATGCATACGCCATATCTGACTTTGGTCTGTTTCTAAATTGAATTACCTTATCAAAGTAACTGATTCCATCAAGATTATATCTGCTACTCCAATATGGATTAAAATCGTTTTGCATTAAGGTATTAAGTGCTCCGGTTCCATAAAACTCGCCTCTATATGGAGAGATAACTTGAATCGCATCCGGATTTGATGAGCCATCCTCTTTACGAATTGCCTGCTGCCATAATTTATCTGGGCTCTCATACACTGTCATGCCTGTAATCTTTTCCATGTCCTGAATAATTACATCATGCAAACATGTTTCCAAATCAGTTTGTTCTTTCCAGAAATAAACGGCCAAATCTTTATCAATATCACCGTTACCATTTTCCATGATTTTGGTGAAAAGAACTTCCTTCTTTCGTTTTAATTCATCCGATGATGAGCTTTCAGACATATCAGACTGCTTTTCCTGAATAAACAGTTCTGCCAAATCAAGAATTCCGCATCCATTACCTTCAACACGGTTAACCAGTTGTCTTATATTCTCAGTCAGCACTCCAACATTATCTGGATATTCTGAATTTAACCATTCAATGGTGTCCGCAAACACTTTCCCCCTGCCTATAGGTGGAAGCTGATTCGGATCGCCAACTAAAATAAGCCTTTGAACACTATTCCAATTTATACTTCTCAATAATGTAGCAAAAAGATTCAGGTCAATCATGGAACATTCATCAATAATGATTGTATTTACATCCTGACCCTTACCTCCTCCAACCCTTTTCAAAGTGAAGTTCTTATTAAGCCATCCATTGCTTGCTAAAAAAGAATGAATAGTTGATGAATTCTTATCTGTTTGAGTCTTTATACGTTCTGCTGCTTTTCCAGTCGGTGCCATAAGAAGGAATCCTGCAGCCTGTCCATGAACTCTTTCAATATTTTCAACAATAGCCTTAATTACAGTTGTCTTTCCCGTTCCTGCCGCTCCTGAAAGAACACAAATCGGCTTTGAGAAAATCTGAATACAAATATCAGCCTGCTTATCAAGGATGTCCTCATATTGTTCAGACGCAGTATCATTTAGCTTAGATTCCGGATTCCTAAGATTCTTCTTAAATCGTTCCTTAGTAATGGCGAGTTTCAAGGAAATATCCGGACGTTCTGCAAGCATAGTAAATGTAGATTCAACCTGTCGCTCGTCCTCAAATACCCATTTCAAATACAAGTATAAATTCTTATCCTCATCTTCCTTTAACGTTAACGCCTTTTCAAAAATATCCTTGTCGATCTTAAACAGTTTAACCTTAAAGACATAACGCTTCCATTCTGGCATTCTATCCAGTCTACGATTAACAGCTTGAACTATCGTTTCAGCCTTACCAAATGAATGCGCCGCTATTCTATTTAATTCATCTACACAGAATGCCCTGAGTCGTTCAGGATCTCCAACCTCAAAGATGTTTTTAATTCCGTACTCAGGCGAAGAAATAATTCCATTGTCAATCTTATAGAACGGAATAGAATCATCAGGATCCATTCCCTGGTACTGTTCAAAAATAATATATGGATTTTCCAGTATTTCTTTCAAAGAAGCTGTAATCGATACATCTTCTCTCTCTTCGCTTAATATATAAGCCATCTGACCCTCAGTAAGATCAAATCGCGGAAGAACATCTAACAACAATTCCTGTTCTTCGTCCTCCCTAAGCTGGAACTCTCTGCGAACAGTCCTTAGCTTATCGATTTTATGACCAAATACCTCATCTACGTCTCCATCAAGCAATAATCTTACTTCTTCACGGAATCGTTTCATATCCCCTTCATTTGTAAGTGACACATAATGCTGAACTAGGCTTTCAATCCCCATATTCATCATTGCCGAAGCAAATCCCGGATATGGTCCTCTTGCTTTCCATAGTTCATTCAGCACTCCATTCAGCCATACTTTTCGTGCTTCCCAGTTTTCAGTATCATCGCCAATTTCAATAAGTACATCTACTGATTTTAATAACTGATGGATTATCTCAATGGCATCATCATTTGAGACTTCACGGCTTCCATACTTAAATGGTGATCTGTGAAGAGGCTTAATCGCTAACCTATTAAGGATATCTTCATTATTCGTATATTTCCAAAAAGGAATTACCAAACCTTCATCCGGGTAATTAGACGTAATTGGTTTTTGCCATACAACACCACCCGCATAATCTGCTTTTATCTGGTCTGTTGTATTCTCGTAATAGTGAAAATCATCAATCTTCTTTATTCTTGATGCTCCCACAATCACATAGTTATCCTCTTCATTCTCAGAAAACGGATTACTATATCCGGCATAATAGAACACTAATGATTTGCCCTCTTCAAACTGAGCAAAATATGCTTCTGCATTACGTTGACGTTTGTTGTAATCGTATGTTTTTCCTCTCACATTAGAAAAAACATCTGCCTTGTACATAGCCTCATAGCACCATGTACACGCTGTATATGGAGGCAATGTCAGAATAGTTGAATCTGCATCACCTTTTTCCCACCATGAAGGTGGATCCACCTTAACTTGTATGAATTCTTTACCGAAAGCATTTGCACTCAGTCCACAAGCGATTTTACATGGATGCTTAGCACATGATTCTCCAGCATGTGCCATTTCAAAATCCAAATCTCTCGTTTCAGCAATTAACGTTCCGGGATATGAATGCTGTCCAACACAATAAACATTCTCACATGGTTTTTTACAGATATGGCCATTCCAACCATCGCTGTGCCATGCAAGACGAATACTCATATGTATGGCCATAACTACCTCCTACACAATTTCTATCCACCCTTTGCTAAGACACATTTCCAAATCAAAATTAGAAACTTTTCCAGGATTGTTTTCAAACTCTAATCCTAAGTATTTTCCATCGCAAGTCTTAACAACCGCATGGGCTCTCTTGCCTTTATGGTATACTCTCTTGCCAATATAATCCTTATAAATATCAGTTCCAGAAACTACTACTTCAGCCTCCGGATCATCATCCTCTTGGACAGGCTTATCAACAGGCTTTTTCTGGCCACTGCCTGTACTATCTTTGTATTTGTCTACTGCTTCCTGAAGCGCACGCAATTCTCTAATTTCAGCAATATGTGTTTGAGTAAACCAGATTGTTTCATTACCGAATGCAACTTCGACTGGATCCATACTTCCTATTTCTGCATCAGACAAATTCTCAATATCTTCCAAGAAGCATTCCAAATCGTATTCATCTGCTCTCATTTTTTTATATTCAGAAGCGCAGTTTGGACATAAACACAAATTCATCGGATCAAGCTCAACCTCTGGAGAATTCGCAATCTGACACATCTCAACATTCGGGTAAGCATCATGACACATCTGACAAGCATATTTATAAGCTCGGTCCACCTTGTACATATTAGTAAGATAAGCTCTAACTTCACTAACCGGTTTGCTTACTCTTATCTTTCTTACCCTGTATTCATACTTAGTCGGGCTTGCAAAGCAAAGAACCTCCGCAGCATGTTTACGAAGAGAATCCCAGTTCTTAATTCTTGATGAAGGGAATTCGTATGTATCCTCAGGAACAACAGGTTTCTTTGAACCACTATTACCAGCACCACTTCCGAAGTTTTCTTCCAGATCAGTTACAGAAATACCAAATCTTCTCTGAAGCTCAATTTCAAAATACTGGTTCTTCTGCTCCTCAGACAATCTATCATAATCCTTTGCAGCAGCTTCCAAGTGATCTGCGTCGCTCTTCTTAAATCCTAAGATTTCGTAAAGTTCACAATCTGGAACAACATCTCCATATAACTGAGGATTCAAATCTCTCTTTGTAATCTCTGACTGAGAAACTAAATCCAAAGACTCTGTATATAACCATTTGCCGCTCCAGCTAGATCCATAATACATGTGCTTAGGACCATCTTTGCGGACTCTGGTAACAATTTCTGAAACTGCATTGTTCAGGTTAGGCGTACTTCCACCTACATAAACAGTACCCGTCAGCTTATTAACATTATTCAATAAGAAACGGAATATAAAGCTTGATTTTGCCATTGAATCCGGAGACTTTGGATGGCTTGAAATATATTCCAAAACTTCTGGCAAACTCTCCAAGGTAAGTTTCCATCGAAACTCACCATACGTTGTCCAGTCTGGCTGACGGCCAGGATTGCCTGTATAGTATTCACCAGTAGTTCTTGACTCATTCTTTGTGATGCTCTCTCTCACACCGAACAGTCTCAGCTGATCTACTGAAATTTCATCTATCTCATAAAAATCCACATCTACGTAAGCATAAGTAGCTACATGATTAAAATACTGTTCTATGCTCATACCATCAGAATTCACGGAGAAATACACTGTCTCTCTCTGAGGATTCACAAAGACAGTCTTTCCATCTTTATGGCATCTTACCGACATATATTTTTTAATGAGATTGTCTACTTCATCCTTGTAATCAGGATTCTGCCGATATTTCATCAACTTCTTAACATCCGTAATATGCTGATCATCAGAAATATTTGCACTGCCCTCATATCGACGCTTAAAATCTCTAATAAAGAATTCATATTCATTCGGCTTCTGCAGAGAAAGAATTTCAGTGAAGAAATGTTTACAGTGCTCAAAAATATAATCATCTACAAATGCAATATCATCGGTGTCATCAATATTCTTTGACGGAAGAAATACATTTGGAAGGTATGAAGCATTCTCATAACCTCTCCACATAAAGCTGTAATCATTTGTGCTACCGTCACTCTTACGATATGGTGCAACGAATCTTCCTGTCGATGTTTTTACAAACTCAGCCGTAAGCATATTAGAGCCACCACGCTGTTTTGAAAATGCGGCAGCAACAAACGCATACATATTGTACAGTTTAATTAACCATTCGTCATCTCTATGAGTAAGGAATGTTCTGTTTTCATTAAAGTTATTACGCAAATTCTCTGGACGAATAACCTCTATATCAAGAGTATCCGTCAGGAAATCGTATAACGTCTTGTATGTCTTATTTGTCTCCGTTAAAAACGTAGGAAGCCAGTGATAATCTGTTCCATCATCAATAAGCTCTGTCAGCAGCTCATCAGTAAAAAGTTCTGCAAAATCAGAACCTCTGGCAATCTTAACGCTTTCTGAAGATGCATAACTACCATCTTTACAAAGTAGGAGATTTTCTTCCTGCATCATGTCTGTTGTTGCTTCAAACATCCCTTCAAACAGAGGAGCGCTATAAAATACTTTCTCATCAATCGGCAAAATATTCAACAGACTAAAATCAAGTTTTCCTTCATCTCGAAGTTCAATAACGCTATCCCTAAGCAATGCTGCCGTCTGCTTAGCAAGTTCAATATTATCCTTATCATCTGCTGGTACACTACTTCTGTTAGGTGTTGTACGATAAGGTCCCTGTACGATAAACTTAAGCTTACTCTCTGTTTCTGTAGGGAAGTACACAGAAATGTATGGATATTTTGACGGTTTGAAATCATATTTACCATCTTCACCAACATTCAAAGTAAAAGCAATATCAATAGTTCTGCCAGCCTGTATTCCCTTTACCGGTCTGGTAAATACAAGATAAGATATTACTTCTTCTTTGTCCTTCTTGCTGTCTATCTCGCCAATAGCAGATACCAATGAGCAATGGTCGTTGATTACAGTTTTATCCAGTAAATATGAGCCTGATTTTTTCAGATTAGGAAGCTTAATTTCATAATCTATAGATTGCAGATTCTTCATAAATAGGAGTGTTGTAATTCCAAGATTTTGAAGTCTCTTGGACAGCACTTCATTAAGCTTTTTGATATCTTCAAAACCTGAGAATGAAAACCCAACACTATACGGGAAAATAAACTTTGTTGTATATCCCGCGTCTACTTCCTGGTCTTCAATATCTACTGGTTTGGTAAAATCAAGAATCTGGATAGAGAAAGCCGGATGCTCAGTTCTTACATCTATATCTGTAATCCCCTTCTGCTTATACAGTTCTTCAAGCATTGCATAATCAACATCTCTTGGATGACTGAATAATTTAACGATTTCACATATTCCAAACACAGATTTAAAACCTACACCAAATTCTCCAATCTGATTTAGGTCGTTTATTTTATCTGATTTACCAATATCGCATAATCCTTGAAGATTATTAAGTGAAAAAGGTCTACCATCATGCACCACTTCTAATCTATCTTCATACTGAAAGAACTTGATTTTTGACGCACCACAATCCTCCGCATTCTGAAGTAATTCATATACAAAATGAGATTTATCGGTATACAGCTGGATGATTCTCTCCAAAGCACGGCGGAGCATACCATCTTTATCCTGGCGCTGTAATACCTGATCAGCAATCGCCATCTTCGCCATCTTATCTTCCTCCCAAATTCGAGATTCGTACTTTACATTAGATTACCTCTAATATTCCATTTGCAATCAATGTTGTGTGTATATCTGTCTGAGCCACTTTTTGACGAATACTGTCTACCTTAGCTTCGTAGCTTTCCATAGCAGATTCCAGCTCACTGTTATACATCCTTCGGATACTTTCACTGGTCGTATCAAGAATCTTCTGTTCCAGTGATCGTTGTCTATTTCTAAAATTATTAGTTAAACTTTCAATCTTGAATGTAGAAGTATTCTCAGCCTCGACAACTGCAGCATTCCTTTCTTCCATCCAAAGCTTAACCTGTTTTCTTTCAAGCCCATCCCAGTCAGAAGGCTGCATCTTAATTGCAGGAGCACCGCTCTGAGCCTCCTGTAAAATATCCGGTAGTTCAGCTGCAATAACATCATCATCGCAGACCACAACAAGTCTGAAGTGAGGATTCATTCCTCTATAACTCCATGCATATACCGAGAAGTGATATGCGCCTACCGGAAGATCATCATTTGCATACTGTAATCTGATATACGCCTTTTCATTTGACTCATAATACTCTGCCGCCTGTCTTGCCAACGGATGCATTGCTGTAATAAAGAAAGCATCTCTATTCTTCTCAGCCGCATCAGAATCAAAGGTAATTGTATGTAACGGAGCCTTACCCTTAAGATAAATATCCCATGTCTGACGAACTGCATTTCTTCCGGCAGGAAGCTTTCTGAAATCTTCTCTCAATGCTAATCTTGCATTTGCTGACAAACGAAGCTGCTTCACATCGCCTTCACCAAGAATATATGTACCTTGTCCAAGTCTGGCATTCAAATACTGCTCAATCATAATCTGTAATCCCTTCTGATTAAGCCAAGGATTCTCAGCATTATGTATTTCCTGAGTAGTTGTATATTCTGATAAATCGAATCCAAAGAATTCCTTTTCTTCTTCCTCTAAGCGATCCATTTCCTGAATCTTTCGCACCTCATTATCAGCCATCTGTTCCAGTTTAATTCTTCTTTCCTCTTCAGTAAGAGAAGAATCAACTGCAATCTGATCAATCTGAGTTGCTATATCTCCAAGGATTTCTTCGCATTCACCGATACTGCTTTCAAAGATTCCAATACGCATTAGACATCTGTAATAAATATCAGCATCAACGGTTCCGTTGGTTATAACATTGTAAATGCTGACAGCCTCACTCTGCTGTCCACGTCTGTCGATACGACCAATTCTCTGCTCTATTCTCATCGGATTCCAGGGCAGATCATAGTTAATCATCGTGTCACAGAACTGGTAATCCAAACCTTCGGAACCTACTTCTGTAAAAAGAAGAATATCTATAGCATCCGGATCCTCTTTCGGAAGTTCAAATCTGGCTCTATAATCCTGACGCATAGAATCTTTTACGCCACCATCTACCTGTTCTACACGTAAACCGGCTGCTTTCAATTTTTCTTTCAGATATCTGAGTGTAAATCTAAATGTACTGAACAGAATGATTTTATTATTATCCTGTTTCTGCTTCTCCATTATGGCTGTCATCATCTGGTCGAACTTCGGATCTTCAGTTGGAAGATTGTCTGCCATCCTAAGAAGATTCTGAGCTAATGATTCCAATGCTCCTGCTGATTCACCTGCAAATTCAAATCCAGGCATCTCATTGTCAGGATCATCTTCAATTTGCACAAATCTTCGCTTAATCAAGTCTCTGATATGTGGTGCCAGACCAAATATACAGCTTGCTGCCTGTCTCTTGATTGTTGACATCATAAACGGAATTGATCTCGCATCACCATGAAGCTGTAAAAGCGCATTCTGTTCAAATCTTAAAAGTTCATCGTGAAGTGCCTGCTGTTCCGGTGTAAATTCAACCGCCAGTGTGTATGGTCTTCTAATGCAGAAGTCCTGAATATCCTTACGCCTTGTCCTATTCAGCATAGAATTAAAGCTGTGCAAGCTCTCTGCATCTGTAATTAGTTTTACACGTTCCTCCCTGGTAATCTTATCCTGCTGTAAAGTCTGAACCATTGAAGAATACGTAGGATTGGCTGCAACAACATTCTCACCCCACTGAGTCTCAAGAACACCCTTTAATTCTTCTAAGGCCTCCTGCTGCCAGTTTTCGCCTGCACGACGAATCAAAGAAGATACTTGAGAAATATGTGCATTCGGTCTAGACATAAGATTAAATGTCTGCTTATCTATAACTACATCCGGACGAAGGACATTTAGCAATGTGAAAAGATCATCATCGCTAGTCTGAAGTGGTGTTGCTGTAAGCATAACAACAGCATCCGCATGGTCACAGAAATACTTCACACATTTATACTCAAATGCTTTCTCTTTCTCCATACTACCATTGCGAATGTGATGTGCTTCATCGATAATAACAAGGTCGAAGTGTGGTGCTGGATCCAAATCTTTTAACCCAAAGAATTTACTCTTTTTGCTTGTATCACCTTCATATGTACGGCTATCCAGAATGGAATATGGCACAATCGTTTTGCTGTATCGAACTGGCCATTCACCATCTCTATCCGTATCAGAGATAACCTGACGAAGTTCCGGTCCGGTCAAAGGAACAAAATCTTCATCAAATCGTTTCATTTCTGTCTCCCATTTGCGCTCTGTTACAAGCGGCTTAGGGCAGATAATCATAATATTTTCCAGCTCATTACGAGCCTGTAACTCTTTAATAATCAGTCCTGCTTCAATAGTTTTTCCGACACCAACACTGTCAGCAATCAGAATTCGAGGCTCATCTGCATGAATCAACTTCAATGCTGGTCTGAACTGATATGGAACAAAATCAATTCTGGCAGAATTCAGTGAATACAAATCTCTGCCGGATGGATTGTTAATCTGATATGCAGTCAAATAGCTTCTAAACGTGTTAATATCCACCCAGTTATAATTTACCTTTTCAACAACTGGTGCTATCTGACCGGAATAGTATGTCTTAAAACTACCATCTACAAATACATCATACTTTTTCGTATCACCAAGATCTGTGATAGACATTACGATACCTTTCACAGAAGGATCGCCAATTAAATATACCAGGCTCTTTTCTGCAATATCGTTCTCATCCCCTGCTTCTTCCTGTTCCACAGAAGCAGCTTCTTCTGTATTTGAAATAGTAGAAAAATCGACTGTTGATGGAGACTTCACTTCCTCAATCATGATGTCAACTTCGCTAATTAGTTTGTCATCACATTCCATCTGCTCAAAGAACTGATGCAATGTAGTTAAATCAGCAATAATTGTATCCTTGCCCGGAAGCACAGCACTACAATGAGCCCAGTTATTTCGAACACGCATCATATCACGGATGCATTCCCTCTCCCTTGCAGGAAGATATGCCACATTTCTCATTGCATACCAGGACTTGTCGGCAATGCGCAGAAGAGCAGCCAAATCAAAATCTTCCAGCTTGGTAAAACCTCTACTTTTTGCTGTTTCTCTTTGAATATAACTCAATTTTTCAATTACGCACTCTTCCCACCAATCATCAGAGGTCTTGGGAAGCAGATTCCCAAGCCATTCTTCTAGAAGTTTTGCTGATGTATGAAGATAAGTATTCATCCTGCTTACAATCTGGTTATTCTCCATCATGAAGCCTCCAATCTTTTAGTACTTACATAAAGAATCCATCTGTTTCAAAGATGTGATCCAATTCATCATTAGTCATAGCACGTGATACCTTATCACGAACCAAGCTCCTTGCCATATCAAGTCTCTTGAAACGCTTCTTACCAGCTCCATCCTTCCCCATTCTGATAAGCTGTATTCTTCCTACGCCCGGATTCTGTCTTGCATATTCCGCAAACCCCTTTGCTTTTCCAAGGTTATCTATACGAGTAGGATCATGTGGTTCTAAAATATCAATCACATATTCCATATCTGAATCTTTACGCACAATGATAAAATCTGGATAAGCCGGTTTCTGTTCTCCTCTCATCTCATAAGGAATGCAAAGAGACCAAGGCTTTCTAGGAGGGTTTCTAAGCCAACAAACGAAATCTGTCTGTGACTGCTCCTCTTCCAAAACGCCTTCTTCCCAGTTGTTAAGGTTAATCTTCGCAGTCCCAGAATCATCTACAAATAAATGATCTGTATAATTTCTGCCATTGATTTCTCTTGGCTGCGTAATAGTTTCAGGTAATCTAAAGTTATGCTTAGAAACAATATCTCCATCAGATACAATTGTGTTATACTGCTTGATGAATCTTTCTTCCAAGCCAATAATCTTTCTACGATAATCATCATTCATCTTATGGAACATTCGCTCTGCATATGACATGAGTCTTGCCATGCAATTATCATCTGCAGCATAGAGAATTACATCAATTTTGAACTCGTTCGGATCATCTGGATTATAGAAATATCTACCGTACTTATTACCAACACCTTCATTTCCAAGCTTGTTTTCAGCTCTTCTAAACTGTCTATCAATATCTGTATCTGTCGTAGACATGAGATGGTAAAGGATATTGTCATCCTTAACAGTCTCACCAAATGCATCAAATACCTGAGACTTCATTTCAAATTCCATAATATGATGAGCCATCTCATCATACTTTCCATCACGTCTCAGTCCGGTAACATACTCTCTTATCATTTTTACAATTTCTTCAATTACATCATCTGTCGCGTCTGCATATTTTCCTGACTGTGTAAGAAGTCTTGCTAAGCTATACAAAGAATTTAAATAATTATTGATTCTTACTGTTCTAACATCATATGAAAGAAGGCCAGAATCGTTAATCGCTTTCATAACAGCCTCACGATCAAATGTTTCCTCCGACTCATCCTGTGAAACCTGTGGAAGCATAACTGCTGATGTTGCAGTATTTGTAGATTGTTGATTCTGTGTCTGGACATTTGAAGGTATTGATACATTATTTGCAGGCTGGCTTTGTGTTACCTGATTAACACTTGTTGCCGGTGTCTGGTTTTGAGCACCAACCGAAGCAGCACTAATATTAGTAGCATTTGACGAAGTTCCATATGGTGCTGGTTGCTCGTGCACCGTATTAGCCATAGATATTTCTGATCCGTTGCCAGTCATATCGAAAAGTGATATCTGTCCAGGTGTGGTGTGCTCACTACGTGCTCTGGTTCCAGAAGTAGTTCTTGGTCTGACTGTAAGAGTTTCCATCACTCTTGATTCCAAGGATTCTCCGTAAATATCAGCCGGAAGCTCTCCACCTTCAGCATTCTGCAGCTCATTTACAACATCCTTAACTGTATCCTCATTAAAGTATGGCAAATAAAGATGTACATCATTCAGGGTATCATCAACCTGAATATGCATCTGCATAGGAGTTCTAATCATTCTTCCCAGAAGCTGGGCAATATAAGTTGCATCAGTCGCATGACGAAATGACATCATAGTCTCTGCACGAGGACAATCCCAACCAGTTGATAAACTTTCTTTAAAAAATACAACTCTAATTCTCTTATCCTCGGTAATAGCTGATGGTTCAACATACGGAACGTTCAACCCATTGATTTTCAAGACAGAAGTAGTCTGCCCAAATGTATGAACTACTTCGCCTTCCTGAAACTTAATACCACATCGTTCCTCGACCTTCCGAACGCAATCATCCAGATCCGTCGCAGACACATTTGAACCTGTGCTGTTCTGAACCTGAATAACAAGAATTGGATTTACATAGGCATAGTGCTGTTCATAACAATACTGATACCAATGATCCCACTTATCCTTCCATTCGTCTGCAGCCGCCTGAAGAACTGCCATATCCTTATTACCATTGTTTTCTTCTAGATACGAAATAACAATTCTGTCCTTAAGCAAGCCAGATGCACGTACTTCATCCGTTGTAACAACACTGTACTGAGTAGTAGATGTAGTACCCTGTACAAGTGCATTGAATCTTGCAGATGTGGCAGACATACCTATTACAACCGGCATTGGAGCTAATCCATCTTCAGGACTTCCCTTAAGAAATTTTTGCATGATTGTTGTTGCTCTTCCAGCTTCACGTCCCTGCATTCCTCTGTGAGCCTCATCAATGATGACATAGAGACGGTCGCTCTTATCTCTGGCAGTATTGGCCAATGTTTCCCAAATTGTATACTGTCTTTCATCACTCCTCTTAGTCAAATTTGATCCTTTTCCAAGCTTTTGCGTATTTAAAAAATAGATATGTCCATCATTTAAAGTTTCTTGATCAAAAGATTCTTCACTAATAGTAACACATTGATTAAATCTAATACGATCTGCTTTAAGGTCAATTTTTTGCTTTGATTGCTCATTCAATTGCGGTGAATCAGATAACCACACAATAATTGCTTCCGGCTGCTCTGGATAATCTGTATCTCCAAAGAAAATATTCTCAATCAAAGAAGCCATTATAATAGTTTTTCCTGCCCCAGTAGGAGCAGTAAAAGATACAACCTGATTAGAATGCGTCCTTTGATAGCCTCCAATTGCTTCTCCTACCTTCATCCTAAGGTCCGCTAAAGCTCTCTTTTGAAATGGAAATAATTCCGCCTTCATAAATTACCTCCCTACATTAATTCTAAAATTATCAAGATAGTCTCTATATAACTGGAATGTTGTCTTATCAGGATATCTCAATATCATTTCTTTATAACCTGCGTCTGAATCTGTCACAAAATATATAGTCTCAATTTCCGGATGACCATTCAACGCCTCAACAAATTCTATATATTTCTTTTCATCTATAAGCACAGCCATGTGATTATCAGGTAGTATTTTCATTGCACTTCTATCGTTTTCTAATTTGGGACAAGCTCCGTATGCTCCCGATTTCATCCATAAAACAGGAAACAATTCTGACAATTGTCTACCTAATGCAACAGATGTTTTGTCCAAAAAACCAAGTTTAAAAAATATTGCATTTTCCTTAAATCCTTCCGACAAAGATCGTCCATTTTCATAGTTACCTTTTAGCGTTTTACCATCAACATCCTGACCCGTAATAGAACATTTTATTCTCGGCCATGTAACATATCTTGCTATGCCTAGTTCAAGCCATTCATTATCCCCTGGTCTGTACCCTTCAGCCTGAAGTTTTTTAGCTTCTACATCGGAAACCTCGTTATTTGTTATACATATGCACCTTCTACGTCCACCATCTTCAGAATTTAATAGATTAACAGCATGCATCGTAGTTCCCGAACCTGCAAAAAAATCTACAATTAGCGCGTCTTTTTTATCTGCTACGAAAAAATTAATACAGTCTTTTACCGCATACAATGATTTAGGATAATTAAATCTTCCACCAATCATTGGCGATATGATGTTTGTTCCATATCGCTGTGCGTCATGTAAAGGCCTATTCCAATTAGTAGTTGGCATCTTATCCCTTCCTTTAGGATAATATGCAATAACGCTTCCGTCTTCGTTATATCTCTCAATAACCGCAACCCCTGCTTCTATATCTTTGATATTACCCCCTGTGACATAACTAATCACATATTGCTGCGGTGCATTAGGTGTATATTTTCCAGCTCTTAGATATCCTCTAGACCATATTTCTTTCGCTTTTTCTGCGCTTACGCCCCAATTCATTTCGGTTCCATCTGGTCTCACTGGAAACACTGCTGTACATCCCTCAATTTGAGGTACCGTCATTCTATCTACATCCTCTGCAATTGGTTTCCCTATAGCCTTTATTCTTCCAGTAGAATTTTCTACATAAATTGGATAGAATTGATTTGGACCACATGCGCCCTTCCCGTGTCTTCCTCTTGCATTAGCCAAACTACTACGTCTAAGCGTATCCCAAATAACAGGAACATTTTCAACTTCCCTGCTTTCTGGACTCACAACAGACTCTCCTAACTGAACCATAAAAATATATTCATCTGTTCGTGCAAATAATTTGTTTCCTTTACCTGCTCCCGCTGGATTAATAACACTACTTATCATCTGAATCCGTGCTTCTGGAAACATCTGCTCTAATAAACATCCCAAATGAAGATATTCTTTTTCATCTATAGTTACTATCAATGCAGAGTTCTTTGGATTGAGTAATTGCTTTGCAAGTTTTAACCTTTTTTCTATAAATGAAAGCCACTTACTATGTCTATACTGATCATTGCTATCTACATAGTCATTATTATACTTCCAATCTTTAGCCCCTGTATTATATGGTGGATCTATGTAAATACAATCCACTTGTCCAGCGTATAAATATTCCAATAACTGTAAGGCATGATAATTATCAGCTTCAATCAATGTATGCCAAAGATCATTCTCTGGTGCATTGCATACCTGATCCAATGGCTTTAAGTAAGGATAAATTGGTTCCCCAAACTCTGCCACAGATATCAACTCCTCAATTGGTATTTCTTCTACCATATCCGATGACTTCTTTATGCAAATCGCATTCTGCCCTTTAATTAATTGAACCGTATAGATATCACTAATATTTCCATCCTTTTTCGCAACTGTAGATCCTCTTTTTACCGGAACATCATACAATGGTGTGCATTCTGGCATATGTTCTTCAAATACTAATCCAAATTTTTTAGTCTTTGATAATTTGTCAATTTCTTTTTCAATTCGCTCTCGAAGAGCCTCATCTTGTATCTGTGCAAGCAGATCATGTATCGCTGCCATCTCGTTTCCTCCTGTGATTCACCAAATTTGTCTATGATGGTACCTTATCATCCTACCAAAGTGGCTGTCCCTAAATACGGACTCATTCCTCGGTAATGGTCTTTTCTTTTATGTGACAAGCAAGGCCTCGCTCATCACAAAATCTCATAACTGTCTTTGCACACTCGTTATAGAACTTCTTGTGCTCTTTGTACTCACTTATCTTTTTACTATAATTTGTTCTTCCAAAGATAATCTTATCAACAAATCCGATTGCTTCTAACAGTTCCATCAGATCCTGCTGTATAAGATTAGGAGTCGGGTACGGTTCTACACTTACCCATGTCTTACAGCCCTGATCATGAAGCCCTTTGAGAGCAGCTAATCGTTCTGCATAAGGAGCAGCTCCCGGTTCCATCATCTCCCGATAATCTTCATCTAAAGATATTAATGTGATTCCGTACTCATTATCTGACGAACACTGTGCCAGTTCCTGTGGCAATATTCCCTTTGTCAACGTCGTACACTTAATTCCTGCCGCGTTCAATTTCTTTATCGAATCAATTGCCATCCGCTCAACTTCCGGATACCCATACATAAAAGGATCCGTAGTAAAACAAAGCTGAACGGATTCAATTTTGTCTTTAAATCTTGGTATTTCCTTATCCAGCAATTCCAATGTATTGGAGACCAAATATGGTTTCAGCCAATCTTCATATTTTTTTACCTGTCCGAACCTTTTCTTTAGTGAGAAGGCATAACAGGGATACTTGCATCCATGAGAACATCCCTGGACGAAGTTTATCGTATAATCTCCATACTCTACCCCTGTCTTATAAAGCATGGATTTTCTTTGTATATAGCCTTCTACTTTTGGCATGTTTAATAGCTCCTATCTGAAAATGTCATTGAACTTCTGGATGCTTTCATTCCGAAGTCCTTTTTCAACACATCCTTAATCTTATTTTTGTAATCTCTTGTAGGAAATACCGGATGTTCTCCCAAATAAGTCCATACTTCATCATTGGGAACATCTTTTTTCCCTGCAAAATGTCGTTGCACATACAAAGCTGCATCTCTCAAGTTGTAACAAGACTCATCCGATAGAACAGAATATACAATCTCACCTTTTTCATTAAAGCTTAACTGCATCTGATTTTCATTATTATGAGTGTTCTTCATAGATGATTTATCACCAAATGTTTTCCATGCAGTCGTCTTAAACAGTTCAAAACCTTTGTAATGTCCTGTACAATGAATAAGATTATAAGCAACAGTATTACTTCTTATGAAGAATGGGAATGCCGCAATGTAATATCGTCCTTCACCTCTCCCACTATTCTCCAAAATTATTTTTTCAATCTGTTTTTCATATACATTCCTATCACTGCCAATATTAATCAGTTCCTCTATTGACATTTGATATGTTTCCTCATATTTTTCAATTACTTCTGGCTTTTTTGCCGTCTTTGCAGCTCTGATGGTATCTGAAACCATATGATTGATAATAATTTCTCCCCAGTTCTTTAGGAACGGCATCATCGCATCCCATTCTATATGCGCATCATAGGGATCATACACCAGCAAAAAATGCATATCTTTGAACATGGTCGCAAACTGATTTCCGATTGTTCTCAAAAGCTCATTTGCATCCATAACTTCCGTATATATCTGGAAATTACTCGTCTGTTTTGGGAGTCTCGTCTTCAACAGATCAATTTTGTCTTCACGCACATCGTTGAAATAAATGTACGCTTTCTTGTCTGTATATGTCTGCATAGCATCCGCTATTATCTCTGACACCAATAGAGGCGTACCTTTTATTTCTTCGCCATCATCGTTTTTATAGACGCCGCTGTTTGACATACAGTCTATATAAACAATTCCCTTACATTTAGGATTAAGCATCAAAATTTGTATCCATGCCTTCACATACTCAGAAATCAGTTCAAACTTTTTCACACTATGCGGAGGCGCTACACTTATCACATCATTTTTCTTTGAACTCGCCATTGTCTCTCTTAATTTTCCTCTTTTTCTTCCGGGATCAAATCCATGATATCTCCTATATTGCATTTCAAAGTTTTGCAAACCTTCATTAACACTTCCATACTGACAGATTCACCTTTGGACAACTTGGTAACTGATGCCCAACTTATGCCCGCTGCAGCCTGCAAATCCTTTTTCTTCATGTCTTTATCGATTAGCATTTTCCATAATTTTTTGTAACTAATTTCCATAATCTAATTACCTTCCAGTTTTGCTTTCGAAATATTACACTGAGTCACATTTAAGTATACCACTTTCTTCTGAAAATCTCAATCTGGAATCTTCACAAACGCGCGAATACTCTCTGAATGTAAATTGAATTTTCTCCGCATTAGTGATATAATTTAATTTGTATAGGTATCATTCAAAGGGGGCTAATTCCATGAATGCAAGCAGAAATGATTTAGAAGAATTTATTTATAAGATATGTTACCAGCCCATATGGACCGCAGTTAATAGTTTTATTGCCGTACACCCTACAGCTCTTCGATTAAGTACATCGCGCGTCAAATATCCCGATTCTGCCATGCTTCTGGATATGATGCTTGAATACACAAACAATATAAGTATTGATGAGGATACTCTACGTTTCGATGCCATTATCAGCTGTACTATCGAATTACAGCAAAACGATGATTACAGAGGACTATTAACCGGAGAAACCTCTCAATGGATTATTGCATCATGCGAAGCTACCATCACTGACAAACTAGATAATCTGAAGATAACGGATGTTCGTCCCTGGACAAAAGGAAAGAAACCTGTTGTTTCTGGTATAGCTGCATCCAACAACATTGTTCCGGTTCTATATAAAAAGGACTTAGATGCAGAAGCTACAGCTTTTCTTGAAAAGTACTATCCACAGGCTTTATCAGAACCTATGCCAGTTCCTATTGAAAAGATTGCCACAGAGGAACTTCACCTTAATGTTCTTCAGGGGCACCGCATCACAGATGATTTCAGCATATTCGGACAGATCTGTTTCTCTAAAGGAAAGGTATTGGTACATGATATCTTCAAATGTTCAGAAACAGAAATGGATGTAGACAGAGGAACCATTCTTATAGATGCCTACACCTTTTGGGAACGTAATAAAGGATGTGTCAATAATACATTGGCTCACGAGGTCTACCATTGGTACCGCCACAGATTGTATGCTACCATCAAACAACTTCTACGTAATGAGAAATTCATTGCTCATAGATGTCCTTCTAATATATCATATCCATCTGAATATGAAGAATGGACCGACGAACAACGTATGGAATGGCAAGCCAATAATATGGCACCAAGAATTCTTATGCCGATTCAGACCTTCAAAGTAAAGGTTGACGAACTTTATCAGAAATATAACTATGATGACACACCGCTAAAAGTTGATGCCCTTACCTGTATTGCTGATGAACTGGCAAAGTTTTATGATGTTTCAAGGCAATCTGCTCTTATCCGTATGAAGGAAACAGGATATCCTGAGGCTCAGTTGATTTTACAACAGCTTGATGAACAGAACAATCACTCCTACATCAGCCGTGAAGATGTTTTCTACGAATACAGTACAAATGAAAGTTTTAGAGAACTTCTTGATTCTGGGAAATTCAAATATGTTGACGGTTACATCATCATCAATGATGAAAAATATATCCTGAAAGACGAAACCGGCAAATATACTCTTACTGAATATGCCTGGGATAATCTTGCAGAATGTACCATATCATTCACTTGGAAGCGTATTAAACGTTCCACAGCAAAAGGTCATCTTCCAGAAGAGATTCTTCATAGAGCTAATGACGAGCAAGAAGTATCAACCTATGATAAAAAACAGAACTCTTCTGTTACAAAACTTTCAGACGAAATAATGAGAAAACGATCTCGCTTTGAAATCAATGAAGGAATCCATAATCTCTCAACAAATGGCAAAACTTGCTGGGAATACATCTTTGATATCATCAATTTCAAAGGACTCAGCAAAATACATTTCTGCAATCTAACAGGGCTCGGAGAAGAGGTATATAGAAAAGCTGAAAAGAACATTAAAACAGATCCTTCTGTTCGCACTATTGTAGCAATCGCATGTGGCTTAGATCTCGATATCGAAACTGCAGAAAAAATGTTATCACTTGCAGGGCGCTCCTTCAGAGAATCTGATGAAGACAGAGCACTAAAATTCTGCATCACTGGATTTGCCGGACAATCAATTGAAGAAAGAAATGATTTTCTCAAATCTTATGGATATGAAACCCTCGGCACCAAAGAGCGCTACTAATCTCTAAAACAAGGCTGTACATCACACCGATGTGCAGCTTTTTTCATGTTTTTAAATTATTCCGACTCAGCGAGTCGTGATAACTCCCTTCTAATCCGTCAATTTCATCCAAAATAATATTCCAAATATTATGAAAGCCGCATTTTAGCGGCATTTTTTATGTCTCATCCCCGACTCGGCGAGTTTCGAGGTTTCCAAAAAATCCGTGTACTATAGCATTAGCACATGGGAACCATCTGCGCAGGGTGTTCCGGTTCCATGTGACTAAAACAATTTATCTGTACCGACCACCGGAAGTGAGGTGCAGCCGAAATGGAGTAATCCAAACGGCAATCTCACATCTGATGGTCTATTTCTGCATGTAGTGGAGCTCTCCATTTTGGCACAAGCCGAAGGAGGGCTTTTATCATGCAAATCAATGTAAATCATCAGTCAACCAACGACAATCACAACTACGACAATCGTCGCAGTTACAGCAACCTCCCACTTAATCCTGGAGAATGCCTCGTACCAATCCGCGTGGACTGGGAAATGGTGAAACACTTCAATATGTGCCAGGACAACCTTGAGACCTGGCATATCGGACCTAACAAGGTTCTTGTAGCATTTGCTCCCGTAAAAATTGAGAACAAGCCTGCTGCCCTCAAGCAGTTCAATACTGATGTCAGAGAACACTTTGCATCTTTTAAATCAGATGATGTTCTCTCTCTTGACCAGTTTATGGACGAAGCCACATCAGAAGATAGCAAAGGCTTTGAACCTGCCTCTCCGGAGAATCTTGAAGAAACCGTTATGCTCCGTATGATTATTCAGGATCTCTTAAAAAAGATTCATGAAATCAATCCGAAGCATGGTCGTATTCTCGATCTTATCTGCGAGGATTACACCAAAGGACAGATTCTTGATGAATTAGGTCTTGGTAAATCTCAGGGATATGCTGACATCAAAGCAGCACAGGCTCTGGCAAAGAAACTCTATTTCGGTGAATAAGCTTCCTCCTTAATTTGAAAACAGCGGTATCCTCACTTCGAAGATACCGCTGACTTTTATGTTATACGCATTTTCTTACATTCAATTGGTAATCATCATGTTTCACGATACTCTTAATCGCCTGTCTCAGACTTCTTGCGTGTCCGTGCTGATGATACCCGTCCTTAAAACGATGCTTATGGAATATAACCAAAGCTTCCTCTGTAGGATATCCGGCACAGTGCAGGTACCAGTAATGACCAGTATTCCTGCTCTGTATCGTCACATCCTGACTATCCGCAATTATGATATTGAAGTAATCTCCATCAATCCTATCAAGGCTCTTCTGTTCGAACATTCGCAGCCTCCTTACTAAACCAGGCTTCCAATGCCTGTTCCACTATTGCATCCACCTGGTTCGGGTCCATTCCCTCAAAATATTTCTCCACAATTCTGCTTGGAACCTTATAGCATTTCTTTTTGATAGGTTCTGTACTTAAATATCTTTTTACCATTGCCTCTGTCAGAGCACCAGAATGACTTCTAATTTTCATAACCATCTCTATGGTGATTTTAGTTTTCTTCTCCCTCATAATCTCATATACCATCGTCTGCTCATTCTCCGGAAGGAAAGCCAGCTGTAATGCTACCTTCGTATAGAGGGCACCTCTATCCACCATATCCTTGAAGGGTTTAATCAGGTCATTCAGCTTAAGTAATCTCCCTACAGAGCTACCGGACAATTCATATTCCTTGCCAATCATATCTCTGGTTTTCAGCCTGTGGTCATCGTGACCACGAGTGATCGAAATTTCTTTGCCTTCTAGACGAGCAATTTCTTCCAGAATATCATTTCTTTTTCCTTGACAAGCTTCCTTCTCATACCTTGCCTTCAACACCGCTGCCTTCTCCGATATTGCCAAATCCGAAAATGACCTTTGCATCAAATTCGTTTCAATTACATACACATAGGCCTCTTCCTCAGATAAATCGGTCTTCACTATTGCTGGTATTTCCTTAATTCCGGCCAGCTTAGCTGCATTCCAGCGATTATGCCCGGAAAGCATTTCATAACCGGTATCAAGCTTCTGTACAATAACCGGATTGAGCACTCCGTGCTCCTTTACACTGGCAATCATATCTTCCAGGCGTTCTCCCTCATATAGATGAAATGGATGGTCATGGAACGCCTGTATATTCTTCACCGGTACCATCTGAACACCTCTTGGCATTGTTACTTCTTCCATATCTCCCATCAGCAGATCCACTGCATCACCAAATACTTTTCTCTTTGAATTAGCCTTCATATGCGATTATCTCCTTTGCAAATTTTCTATATGCGATTCCTGCAGATGCCTTTTTGCTATACTGAGCAATCGGCATATTGTAGTAAATGCTCTCTCCCACCTTGACTGTTGCCGGTATCCTTGTATCAAATACTTTGATTTTTCCCTGGAAGCTTCCGGTCACTTCCTCTGTCAGAACCTTACAAAGAGTGGTTCTGCTCTCACACATAGTTAAGAGAATGCCTGCGACCTCCAACTTCGGATTGATCCGCTTCTTAATCTTTCCTACAATTCTTAGAAAATCCTGCAGTCCCATCATCGCCAGAAGCTGAGGATTTACCGTAATAATCACCTCATCTGCCGCAGCCAATGCATTGATGGTAAGCATTCCCAAGGACGGACAGGTATCAATCAGTATGTAATCGTATCTGCTCTTTAACGGTTCCAGAGCCTCTGCCAGCATCCTCTCCGCACCCATTTCTGTTCTAAGCTTTGCATCCACCACAGACAGATAAATAGATGATGGAAGATAATCCACGCCGTCTCTACTCTGAATATAATCCTCAAAGTTCTCTGGCATCTCTTCTTCCATCTGATCCATCATCAGATGACCAATCGTATATTCTAAGGCTCCGGTATTCTCTACTCCGTAGCAGGTAGTCAGATTTGCTTGACTATCAAAGTCTACCGTCAATACCTTTTTTCCCAACTCCTTCAAAGAATAGGCCAGGTTAAGTGTGGTCGTGGTTTTACCCACGCCACCTTTTTGTGAACCGATGACAATAATCTTTCCCATAATCACTGCACCTCTCTTCCGTTATATTCTGTATTTCTCTCAGCCACAAACTGCGCATGGAGCTGTTCCTTCTCCGCCTGAAAACGCTTCTGAAGCTTCTTCATTCCCTTCTCCATGAATTCTGCTTCTGCCTTTGCCATTGCAGCCTTTTCTGCATCCGGAGTAATAACCAGCTTCCCATCCTCACAGCTGACAGTGATGTAGTCACCAATCTCAAATCCCATTTCCTTGAGCCATTGACCTTTGAGAATAATGGTGGGTGTTGCCTTGTAGTTATACCCGCTCTGTTCGTGAACCTTCATGCTTCTAATCTTCTGATTTTTCATAAGCTTGTCTCCTTTTTCAATCAAATGTTATTTTTTGAAAATCTTACATAGTCTTATGTATCAATCTGTGCTATACTCTTTACAGGCATATCTGCCAATACACATCCTGGAGGCTTGTCATGAGTGAAGAGAAAAATGGTTCCTATAAGGGCTTAACCGAAGCTCGTCGAAGAGCTAACAAAAAATATAATGATCGTTTCGTTGAAATCAAGGTTCGTGTCACCCCAGAGAAACGTGCCATCATTAAGGACCACGCAGAAAAGATGGGTGAAAGTGCCACTGCCTTTATCAATAGAGCAATCGATGAAGCCATGAAACGCGATCAGGAATCAAATCCCGAAACGTAAAACATCCGGTGACGTATGGATACATTTCCACACATCACCGGATGATTTTTCCTCTCAAAAATTATCTCCGTTGTGTAATTTTCTATATGAGTATATTTGCAACAAGGCTCCCCATCTGCATGTTTTTTCATTAATTTTTACACATTTCAAATGGTCTGAACTTGGTCTAAAACAGAACTGTGAAGCTTCCCTTTCCCCGATAAATCAAGACTTTTTAGAGAGTTGCCAGTATATTGCCGTGGCAAATGAAAAGTATTTTTATCATATTCTTATAACTCCGTTTTTGCTTTGTATTTCTTCTCAAATGCCCAATATTGCAGGTTTTTTCGGCATTTTCCTGTTTCTGTGTTTCCGGGGTATCTTCTCAAATCTTCCCGTATTTTCTCGTGCTTTTCCCTGCAATATTGGTAAATCTGTTGGTAAATAAATGCTCTGTACCAACGGGGTGTTTTAGGCTTTTGCTACTCGAAGCAGCTCTGCCTGTGCGTCATCGAACTGCACATGGGTGTAAACATTCAGCGTTACGCTGATGTCCGAATGCCCCATGATATACTGCAACGTCTTTGGATTCATTCCGGATTTCGCCATATTGGAACAAAAAGTGTGTCTGCATACATGAGGAGTTACTTTGGGCATCTGAATACGGTAAATTTTGTTATATTTCTCAATAATATGTTCCAGGTACTTCTCCCAATGAAGGGCGACCATTGGCTTATCGTTCTTGTCGAGAAACAAAAATCCAGCATATCCGTCTACCATCGGTTCTATTTTCGGTGCTACTCGATTGGCAAGAATACGGCGAAAACACGCCACAACTTCCTCGCTCATCGGCACATAGCGGATACCGCTTTCCGTTTTAGGAGCCTGAATTACATACTGCATCTGCGATGTTCTCTGCAACTGGTGGTCTACCTTGATACGCTTCTGGTCGAACTCAAGATCGGAGATCGTCAGCCCGCAGAACTCCGAGATTCGCAGCCCTGTGTTAAGGAGAATATAGATCGCATCGTAGTATCGACAGAAATGCTTATCTTCCTTGATGAATTTCAGAAGATCACGCTCCTGCTTACGGGTAATTGCTTCTCTGGTGACGGAATCGTTTACGATCACCGATGCCAGTTCAAATCCAAAAGGATTTTTACGGATCAGATCATCATCTACCGCCAACTGAAAAGCCGGTCTCAGAACACCTCTGATGGAGTGAATAGAGCTGTACCCTCTGCCATCCACCTGCTGAAGCTTGATCAGCCACGCCTTTGCATCAGACAGGCGAACCTTGTCAATGCGCTGCTTTCCAAACGCTTCTCTGTTCAGGATATTGATTACGGTCTTATATCCCGCCTTGGTGTTATGACCGACACCGGTTTTCAGAGAAGTATATTTCTCTACCAATTCAACTACCGTGTAATTGCCGCCACGGGTAACGATATGGTCAAACAGATCCGCCTGAATCTGCTTTTCCTTCTCTCTCAGCGAAAGCTCTCGCTTTTTACCCCTGGGAGTCGGGTCATTCTTGTCCAAACGCCAACTGTACACATTCTTCTCCTTACCATCCTCGTCAATATATCGGTAACGATACCTCCCATCTGTACGCTGGTATTCACCTTCACGCAAAATCCGATTTCTATTGTCTCGTCTTTTTTCACTCATCGAAATCTCTCCTTTCAGAATAAGGAGAGCCAGACTTGCAGTTTTATACTATCACAAATCCGGCTCTCCGTATAGTTATGCCATGTGATTTCGGAATTTCTGTTAAGCATTTCTAATGCCAGTTATACAGCCGTTGCCTGATCCAGATAGCGTTCAAATTTTTCACGCTTAATCAAGGCTCGATTGCCATTCATAACATAAAAATCTTCATTCGGATGCTCTTCAATTAGCATTCTCAGTTTCCCTTCGCCGATATGATAATACCTGGCAGCTTCCTCAATGGTAAGCGTATATCTACGCCACACCGGAATATCCGAGTAATTTTTTCCTTCAACATTCATCTTATTATTCTCCATAGGCAGTTATCCTCCATAATTATCGTTGTCGCAGCATTCGCCACATAGATATGCAAGAATATCCACTTGGCTCATTGCCTGCGCACATAAAAATAGCCAGACAGAGGGTGTCGGCAACGAAGTCCGGCAACGGGCTTCAAAAGA
>OATU01000027.1_pt1 | contig 150847 bp, 146 predicted proteins | sample 1516711 | NCBI WGS metagenome assembly OATU01 (sample SAMEA2579971, study PRJEB22360) | human gut metagenome | biome: human gut; feature: human-associated habitat; material: faeces | place: Denmark | collected 2008/2010 | reverse complement strand
ATTGAAAATTTCAAAGAATTTTCAGGGTTGTTTTACTGTTCAGTTATCAATGTTCGTTTATCAATACCGGCTTAAAAGCCGTTGTTGATTTGTTTTATTTCGTTACCGCTGTGGGCTGTTTTTGTTGCCCTCGCTCGCGGCGACTTGATTATAATAGCACCCGGTCTGGTATTTGTCAACACCATTTTTCAACTTTTTTTGATTTTTTTCTTTTTTTATTTCCTCTTATTGTAAAAAAACGGCGGGAAGCCGCATAAACAGTGTGTTTTCACTATTTTTATTTTCCGGACTTTCCGCCATTTTTTCTTAATTTTATCTGTTCTTTGTATTCTGAATACATTTCCGGAGCAAATCTACCGGTATCATGGTCATTGCAAGCAGAACAACCACAATCCAGCCTTTCATGCTAAACGGTACACAGCTAAACATACTGCCAATCCAGTCAAATACCACAAATGGTACTCTTTTTGCATTAACGATGCATGCCTGAACCGCAATAATGATAAAGAAAACCTTTAAGAAATCCGGATTTTCCTTTAATCGTTTAAATATTCCAAAACCGTCATCACGGACATTAAATCCATTAAATAACGCACTAAGTATAAACAATACAAAATATCCTGTTAAATGCTGCTGCTGTGCCAGCTCATTATATTGTCCGTCTACTGCAAATAACTGCTTAAAAAACGGCAGTTTTAAATATAAGAAACTGATAACAACCAGCCACACTCCCATTACTCCGATTTGTATCATCATCTGTGGGCTGACAATACTTTCATCTCGGCGGCGCGGTTTTTCCTTTAAATATTTTTCAAGCGCCGGTTCATTTCCGAGCATCATCGCCCCCAGTCCGTCCATAACAAGGTTGACAAACAAAAGATGTGTCACCTTTAACGGCTCTTCTACTCCAAAAAATGGAGCAACGGCACTGATAATCACCGCCGCCATATTAATCACAAGCTGAAAACGGCAGAACTTTAAAATATTGTGATAAATTGTTCTTCCATACCAGATGGCATCCTTAATAGATTTGAAATTGTCATCTAATATTACAATTTTTCCGGCTTCTTTGGCAGCTTCTGTACCACTTCCCATGGCAAAGCCGACATCTGCCCGCTTTAACGCCGGAGAGTCATTGACACCGTCCCCCGTCATGCCGACAACAAGATTCATTTCCTGACACAGCCGCACCATTCTGGATTTATCTGTTGGCAGTGCACGGGCAATTACGCGGATATGCGGTATCATACACTTCACTTCTTCGTCAGACATTTTATTTAACTGGGCAGATGAAATTGCCTTATCTTCCGGATTTTGTAAAAGTCCCGCATCTTTTGCAATGGCGACTGCCGTTTCCAGTCTGTCGCCTGTAATCATGACAACCTGTATACCGGCTTCCTGTACTTCCCGGATAGCCTCTTTTGCCTCACTTCTTACATCATCGCGGATTCCCACCAGACCAATCAGAACAACATCATCCTGAATTTCATTTTCTTTGAGTTCACGCCCGGAATACCCAAATGCCAGTACACGCATTGCTTTTGCTGCCAATTCATCGATTTTTGCATTTAATGCGGCATGATCTAACGGACAAACCGTGCCTTCTGCATCCAGATACTTTTCTGCCTTTGCAAGCAGACGCTCCGGTGCCCCCTTATAAAAAGTCTTGCCGAAGCTTTCCACTCTTGCCTGGCTGAATTTATTTTTGGAATTAAAGCCCTGAAATGCCGTTACCTGACAATCCTTATCTTCCTGAAATGCGCGGAATGTATTTTCACCGATAAATTTCATCAGCGCCTGATCGGTCGCATTACCGCCGATAACCTGATGACGGCTGTCAAACATTGCCTGTGTATTTTTGCCGATTGCAAGGTCTACGTAGCCTTTTACCTTACTGTGACGGCTCAATTCATCTATTGGAATGGTTTTTCCGTCCGCCGTGAAAAATTCCACGACTTCAAGACTTCCCTTTGTAATTGTCCCTGTCTTATCACTAAACAGAATATTTAAAGACCCTGCTGTTTCAATCCCTTCAGCTTTTCTTACCAATACATTATGGTCTAACATTTTACTGGTATTCTGCATCAGTACCAGTGAAATCATCAATGGCAGACCTTCCGGCACGGCACATACAATAATAACAACTGCCAGCGAAACGGCTTCTACAATTTTTGTAAACACCGCTTCAAATCCCATTGCAAAAAATGCGGACGCCCCGCCTGCAAGAATTACAAAATGTACCAGATAAAGCACTGCAATGACAACTGCGCCAATATAACCGAAGCGCGAAATCTGATTTGCCAGCTTTCCAAGCTTGACCTTTAACGGAGAATCCGGTTCATCCTCCTGCATTTCCTCTGCCATTTTCCCCATCATTGTCTTTAAGCCGACTTTGCGGACATCCAACACTCCTTCGCCATCAAATACGACCGCACCGCGAAACAGTGAATGTTCATCGACAAATGTATCGCCTGTAATGTCCTCCGGAAATGCAGTGCTGCCATCTGCTGCCTCTTTTTTACATTCCTCCGCTTCTCCGTTTAATGCAGAATTATCTACACGCAGACTGCCGGACAGCAGCACCCCGTCTGCAGGGATCTTATCCCCGGACTGCAAAAGAATCTTGTCACCCACAACCACGTCTTCGACATCAAGTACTGTAATGACACCATTTCTGTAGACCTTACACTGATCCTTTTTTGTACTGCCTTTTAATTCCCTGTACTTTGTATCACTTGCCACACTGGTCTTTGCCGAAACAAATGCTACAATTAATACTGCCACAATCGTTCCCGCAGGCTCATAAATATCTGCATATCCAAGTACCCACATAACAATCATCAATCCTGCGATAATCAGCAGAATCCGAATCATCGGGTCGCCAAAAGTCTCTTTAAACGCTTCCCAAAATGTCGTTGGTTGTGAATCCGGTATTGCATTTGACCCATACTGCTGTCTGGAATGTTCAACTTCCCGGTCTGTCAGTCCACTGAATTTCATAAATAATGTTCCTCCTGATTTTCTATGCCTGTTAATAACTTCTTATTTATAGTAAGATACTAGATTTCGTTTTAAACTTCAACCCATTATTCCATTTTTTATTTGTTTTAATATAATTTTAATTTTTTAAATTTACACGCTTTTTACTTATGTGTGCTTTATGTAAAAGTGATGTAAATTTCTATTTATTCAACATTTTTCAGTCTATTTTAACAAAAAAGTCCCTCTTTCTCATTGCATTGTCTAACAATATGGCATATAATCATCTTTAGTAAAGACATTTATAAAACTATACTAGCTTAGCTATAGGGAGACCGCTTATTATGGAACATTCATCGCCTGATATGACTGTTGAACAAATTTGTACAGTCATTGATTTATTAAACCCCTGCATTGATGATCATTTATATGTATATGATTTTACAAATGACTATTATTATATTTCCCCTCACGCAGCGGAACGTTTTCCGATTCCGGGAACTGCTTTTCACAATGTCATTGAAAATCACCGGCATTTTGTCTATGCCCCTGACCTTGCGGCATTGCAGACCGATTTGAATGATTTGATTGCAGGCAGAAAAGATTTTCACAATATGCAGTACCGCTGGATTGATAGAAAAGGGCAGCCTGTATGGATTAACTGCCGTGGATATATTGTACATGAAAAGAATGTTCCGCACTATATGATTGGCTGTATTAATGAAATCGGAGGCAGACAAAAAGCCGATGATGTCAGCGGTCTTTTAGGCGAATCCAGTCTCCGCTCTTATCTGGAGGATTATTATGCAGCCTTTCCATCCGGATATCTGCTGCGGCTCGGTCTTGATGATTTTAAGGAAATTAATGAAAAATTCGGTACAGAATACGGCGATATGGTCTTAAAAAAGACCGCACAGTGTATTTCTTCCTGTATCAAGCCCGGTCAGATGCTCTACCGGATTGTCGCAGATGAATTTGTCATTGTGGATTTTATGGGTGGCACTGTCGATGAAGCCTGCGCTTTGTATGTACGGATCCGCCAGCAGCTCCAGCAGTTTGTGGAAGATAACCACTATGAAGTTGTATTTACAATTTCCGGTGGCATTTTAAATTGTGCAGATGTCTGGGAAAAGTCTTATTCCAATATTATGAAGATTTCAGAATTTGCCTTAAATGAAGCAAAACGCAACGGCAAAAACCGTTACAATATTTTCACTTCAAAGGATTATGAAAATTTTCTGCGTAAAAAACAGATTACAAAAATTCTGCGCCAGTCTATTTTAAATCACTTTGAAGGTTTTGAAGCTTACTTTCAGCCACTGTTTCACGCTGAAGACAACACTTTGTACGGTGCTGAAACCTTAATGCGTTTCCACTGTGCAGAACTTGGCATGATTTCCCCTGCCGAATTTATTCCGATTCTGGAAGAAACCGGGCTGATTATTCCGGCAGGACGATGGATTATGCGTCAGGCACTTGCCTGCGGTAAAAAAATCCAGCGGGTAATTCCAAATTTTCAGATCAGCATTAATGTTTCTTATATTCAAATTATGAAAAGTGACATTATCAGTGAAATTGCTGCTGCCATTGAAGAATTTGAAGTCAACCCGGCTAATGTCGTAATTGAATTAACAGAAAGCGGACTGCTGGAATCCGACCCGCGCTTTACAAGCCTGTGGGGTTCTTTAAAATCCGAAGGCATCCGTCTTGCATTAGATGATTTTGGTACCGGTTATTCTAATTTTCACTATCTGTATGAATTAAAACCGGACATTATTAAAATTGACCGTTCCTTTACTGCAAAGGCACTGTCAAATGAATATGATTACAACCTCTTGTCTTTAATGAGCGACATGGTACATCATCTGGATTTGAAACTTTGTGTAGAGGGCATTGAAACAGAAGAAGAACGTATCCGCCTCCAACAGGTCGGTCCCGACTACAGTCAGGGCTTCTTCTTCGGACGTCCTTGTCCTTACAAACAGTTTCACGATGACTTTGTTGCAAAATGCAGTGCCTGAAACTGCATTTCTTAAAAGCAAAAGGATGTTATATAAGTTTTAACAGAAAGAGAGGACTTTATTATGGCAAACAGATTTATTCTCAACGAAACTTCTTATCATGGTGCAGGTGCAATCAAAAGCATTGCAGATGAAGCAAAAGGACGTTCTTTTAAAAAAGCTTTTGTATGCTCTGACCCGGATTTGGTAAAATTCGGTGTTACAAAAAAGGTATTGGACGTATTGGACGGTGCCGGACTTCCTTATGAATTGTACTCTAACATTAAACCGAATCCAACGATTGAAAATGTACAGACCGGTGTAGAAGCATTCAAAGCTTCCGGCGCTGATTATATCGTAGCAATCGGCGGCGGTTCTTCTATGGATACAGCTAAAGCCATCGGTATTATCATTAAAAACCCTGAATTTGCTGATGTACGCAGCTTAGAGGGCGTTGCTGATACAAAAAATAAGGCTGTTCCTATTTTTGCAGTTCCTACGACTGCCGGTACTGCTGCCGAAGTTACGATTAACTATGTTATTACTGATGCAGAAAAGAACCGTAAAATGGTGTGCGTAGACCCACATGACATTCCGGTTGTTGCCTTTATTGATCCGGATATGATGTCTTCTATGCCAAAGGGCTTAACTGCCGCAACCGGTATGGATGCCCTCACACATGCCATTGAAGGTTATATTACTGCCGGTGCATGGGAATTATCCGATATGTTCCACTTAAAGGCTATCGAAATCATTTCCCGCTCTCTGCGCGGTGCCGTTGATAACACACCGGAAGGCAGGGAAGGCATGGCACTCGGTCAGTATGTCGCAGGCATGGGCTTCTCAAACGTCGGTCTTGGTATTGTACATTCCATGGCACACCCACTCGGTGCATTATATGATACACCGCACGGTATCGCAAATGCAATTATTCTTCCGACTGTTATGGAATATAACGCAGAAGCAACCGGTGATAAGTATAAATATATCGCACAGGCTATGGGTGTGGAAGGAACTGAATCCATGACTCAGGAAGAATACCGCAAAGCTGCTGTTGATGCTGTTAAGAAGCTCGCAAAGGATGTTGGTATCCCTGAAAACTTAAAAGATATTGTAAAGAAAGAGGATATTCCTTTCCTTGCACAGTCTGCTTATGATGATGCATGCCGTCCGGGGAATCCAAAGGAAACCAGTGTTGCTGATATTACAGAACTGTATGAATCCTTAATTTAAAAGCACATATTAAAAAAGTGGCGCACTACAGCTTCTTACTGTGGTACGCCACTTTTTTAGTTCCCGGATATTATATCTTGATTATTATGTCTTTTATGCCTGGGGAAGACTGTTTTTCAGACACAGTCTTCCCCAGCCTGTCTGTGTATCAGGCACTGCTGCTCCCGCCAGCGGTTCTGCCCCTTTAATCAGATACGCCTTTAATTTTTCACCATAAAGAAATGTATCATTGCCACGCACAATGCCCCATTCCATTAAAAGTGCCGCACTGCCTGTTACAAAAGGTGTGGCATAGGACGTTCCACTCACACGTGCCATGCCGGATACCGACGGTACAAGCACATTAACACCGGGTGCTGCAAGCTCCGGCTTTACCATCAGGCTTCCACCGATTTCCACGATATAACCCTGCCCCGAAAACGGAGCCGCACTGCCCGTTCCCGCATCATACGCCCCCACTGTCACTGCTTTTGCCGCCGCAGACGGAATGGTAAATGTCGATGCACTGTCAGGGCTTGTAAATCCCGTCCCAAAGTTTAGCGCGCCCTGTGCCGGCAGCCACATATCATATCGTCCGTTCCGGATAGAACGCGGAATCAGCCTGAGTTTCCACAATCCGGATTGTATATATACTGTCTGTGGAATCATATCAATATAAATTTCCTGACGAATCCTAAACGGCGAAGGTTCTCCAAAATATGTAAGCAGTTCCATATCTTCATAACGGATCCGGCTGACACGGCTGTTCTCCTGAATCCGCCCCAGATTTCTGCCGGACGGCGCAATGATTTCCACGGCAATATCGTCCCAGTAATCTTTCCATATCTGGATACTGAGTCCCGTTTCATAACTGCTGACAGCAAGCTCAACCGTTTCTTCCGTATCTTCTGTCAGCGTTCCGCCTGTATGGACTGCTCCCAGCCCCTCATTGCCGCTCCCGATGCAGATAGAACATTTCCAGCTGTCTGCAATATCATTAATAAAATTTTCTAACAGAGAACTACCGGTATGGTCCCCGTAATTGTTGCCAAAACTGATGTTGACCGCAAGCGGCTTCCCGTAATCTATCGCTTTCCTGACTACATAATCCAGTGCTTCCATTAACTGTGTCGTACGTGGAAATCCGTTCTTAGCCGCAAGCCCCAGTTTTACCACCAGAATGTCCGCCTGAGCTGCCACACCGCTGCTGCCGCAGGCAATCGCCGCAACCTGTGTACCGTGTCCTAATACATCCGCTCCGGGAATACCTGCTGTATCTTTTGTTTCATTTTGCAAAGCTTCATCAATCTGGCTTCTGTCATACTCGGTTCCGGTTGTCTGGTCCCATATATTTAAAATGCGTGTACTACCGTCCGCATTGCGGAATTCCATGCTTTCTGCGCGGATACCGGTATCAATCACGGCAACAATCGTTCCTTTTCCGAAAAGTCCAAACGGATTATTCATCCCCTGCTGTACTGCATTGATACAGGATGCAGCTTTGCCTGCCTGTAATTCAAAATACAGCTGTTTGGGCTTTTCGAGATACTCTATGACCGTTTCCTGCGAAACTGCATCTACCAGCGTTTCCGGCACAATAAGCACTGCATATTGGTTTAACAGTTCCCGTATCCGAATCTGCGGATAGCGTATTCTCAGCCCGTCTAAGCTGCCCGTATAGCGCACAATCAGCTCCCATGTATTTTGCTCCGGGTCATATCCGATGCCGAGTTCTTCTGACTTTTCCCGTTCCTCCTTCGTCGCCTGCAGGCTGATATTTAACAGGTTTTCAAGTTTCTGGTCTGCCATTTTGCTCCTAAAAAAGCTGCTATGCACCTATGCACAGCAGCTTTCTTGCTTTTCTTTTATTATATGCTTTTTGTCACAGACTGTTCTGACAATTTTATTCTTTCAACCTACGATTTTCTTGTAAATTCAATCCGGCATTTCGGACACTTAATCAGAATTTTGCCTTTGCCGCGCGGCACTCTGATTTTCTGGGAACAGCTTGGGCATTTAAAAATGCGGTGGGTCTTGCTGTCCTTTATACGCATCTTCCACTGATTGAACCGTTTTAACACATCGTATTTCACCTTTAAATACGCCTGATTTTCACTGTAACGTTTTGAAATATTTCTTGAAAATGCACGGTAGTAGGAATATATAATTCCTGCCACAGCCAGGATATACAGCAGCATACTATGTGTAAATAAAGTAAGAATCAATAAAGCAAAGCTGATATAATTTACCATCTTAGACAGCTGGTCCATGCCGTAACGGCCAATCATAAACCGTGCCATCCGTTCTTTCCATCTTTCCATTGCAGTACACGCGCCGGTAAACAGCGCCCTTTCTTTATCATTTCACTATATCTACTGTATCATACTTATCCACAAAATCAATTAATAAAGTATAAATTATTATGTAGATTATCTTTCAGTCATATAAACATTTCCGTCAAGGTCTTTCCAGTAAAATTGATCTTCTAAAATAACATAGCTGTGTGCGCTTCCTTCTTTTGGAATAGACACAGAACCCGGATTAATATAGGTGTAATCACCGTGCTTTTCGCACTTTGGAATGTGTGTATGACCGCATACCAGATAATCTCCTTCTTTTAGCGCCGGAATATTTTTCTCATCCAGCTTGTGTCCGTGTGCCAGTACCAGTGTTTTTCCATTCACATCGACAAATGCCTGCTCACATAATACATTAAAATCGAGTACCATCTGATCAACTTCCGTATCACAGTTACCACGGACACAAAGGATTTCATTGCGCAGCGGATTAAGCATTGCAATCACTTCCTTTGGTGCATATTCCTTTGGCAGGTCATTTCTCGGACCATGATATAAAATATCTCCTAAAAGAATCAGGCGTTCTGCTTTTTCTTCCTTATAACGCTCAAGCAGCTGTCTGCAATAATATGCTGAGCCGTGAATATCCGATGCAATCATAATTTTTTTCATAATAATCCTCATTTCTGAGCGACTTTGTCGTGAAGTTGCGATGAGAAATTCGCGCAGGCGATTTCTCATCTGCAATCATGGCTATTTGTTTTCGCTCAGAAACAAATAGCCGTGTGAAAAATATGCTATCAGGCACATTTTTCACACTACCTCTTTTCCGCTTTTGACTATTCTATTTTTTCTTTAATAACCCTTACAAAATACAGCACATAGTAGGTGAGGATAATATTTACCGGCAGCTGAATGATATTTTTCATAAAGCGTGTCGTCAGATAAAATACAAATCCTTTTCCGTACATCACATGAACCCAGTATGTTCCTAAAAGGACATTGACAAGCAGTGTGTCAATTACCAGCACCAGTACGACACGGATAAAAAAGGCAACGTCAAATACTTTCCCTTTTCTTGGGAACTTCTTGTATAAAAATGCGCCATAAATCAGTCCCGCAAGTGCTGCATTGATTGTCCAGCCCCAGAAATACGGTCCTGTCGGTTTAATGACAAACTGCACAATGTCACCCACACCGCCGCAGATAAAGCCCACAACCGGTCCGAACATTGCACCCGTTACGACATTTGCCAGAAACGAAACGGAAATACGCAGAGACGGTGTCACCTGAAACGATACAAAGTACGCTAAAACCGTATGCAGCGCAATCAGCAGTGCGGCTGTTACCAGTGACCTGACGTTTTTGAATTCCTGTGAAGAATCCTTGAAGTTTTGTAAAAATGTTGTCATAAAAAATACCTCCTTTGCAGTAGCCTTCGCTCTACATAAAGAGGTACACGATGTATATATGTATATTTATGTAGCAGCGGGATGCGGATTGTGCACCGCAAGATCTTTCTTTTCGTCCGGATGACAACTCCCTGTTCATCCGGCACTTAACGCGCACAATCCTACTCTGCTTCTTATGTTTTATTTTTATTGCTCTCGCAATAACACGTATTATATACACATATTTTACTGTTGTAAAGCCCTAAATTCATTTTTTTACAGAATACCACGGCAAAGCTGCCATCATGCCGGCTATAACTTTGCAACCCGCTGTACTGCCGGAAGCCGGTAACGCGTGGCAAAACTGATAAACTGTCCCAGTGAATTTTCCATTTTATACATATCCAGAATCTTCTTCATAAACGCAACCGTGCGCTTTTTATACTTCATATTCTCAATGACGTAGACTGCCGCCGCATCCTGATAACCGGTTGCAAACTGTCTGGCATACCGTGCAAATTTGTGTTTGTTTAAGCCTTCGATTTCATCAAAATGTTCTAAAATCTCCAGTGCTTCCACCACTCTTGTATTCTCATAGTTTAATACAATCGTTGTTCTTTTCACATGAATATTGCCGATATTTGCCGTCTGCTTTGTCATTTTATTGGAATAGAGTTCGACAACATCACTTTTTTCTTCCGTGATTCCATACTTGTGATACAAATGATACCCGATGTACATTCCATTGTCGTTATTCTCTCCGAAGTAGTAATTTAACACGGCTTCCTGTGCTTCCTTTGGCGAGCCGGCTTTGACATACATGCCCTTTGCGGCACGCAGTAAAATCCCGTCTGTCACCAGCCTCTCCATTGCCTTAAAGAATGCCGCCTGCGACATCTTATAAAACTGCTTCTCATACAGTCCGTTGAGGTTTAAAACTGTCCCCGGCTCTATCGTATCTAAATATGCAATGATTTTATCCCTGTACTTCATCGGTTATTCAACTTCTTCAATATCCAGCTTGTCGTCTGCTTCGCCATCTTCTGATGGCTGTAACGCTTCTTTCTCTGCTGCAGCTTCCTGTTTGTCTTCATCTACAAAAATATCTTCATCAGCATCTTCAAAATCATCGTCATCATCCATATAGAAGTTCACAGGAATAATCTCGATACTGCTGCCAACCGCCTTACCGATGACATATACCGTATGGATTCCTTCCTCGTCGACGTTATCCACAAGATTTTTCACACTGCTGACGCTCTTTTCAATATCACATGCCACATTCACACCTTCCGGCAGAATAATTGTGAGTGTACTTGCCGTACTGTTAAAGTTAATATAAACGTCTTTTTCAAAAACTGCCAGACCTAAATCAAGCACTGCCTTTGCACCGACGGTCTTAATTTCACAGCCTGAAAATTCTTCATCTTCTACTTCTACAACTTTCTTTTCAAAAATAGCATTGTACTTTTTAACTTCTGCATCTACGCTTTCATTTTCCTCTTTTGTAAAAGCTTCCTTTACGGTCTTGTACTTATCGTAAGCAACTTTTCCGGCAACTGCTGCCGCACCGATTCCCACTAATGTCTTTGCAAATTTTTTTGCCATAATCATACCTCATTTCTGCCGTTTTCCGGCGGTTTTCCATGATGAATATCCGGTTTTTCTACTCTTTAGTATATAACATTTTCCGGTGAAAAATCAACGGGAATACGCACATCCGCAATAATTCTGACGGTACAGACCATACTCTTTTGACAGCTCAATGGAGCGCTTATAGCCCTCTTTCTTTTTAAAGTCCGACAGCAGATACGGCACGCCGTATTCTTCTCCGAGCCGCAGTCCGATTTCATTGAGTTTCACACTGTTTTTTAACGGACTGATAGTAAGCGTGGTTGTAAAATAGTCATATCCTTTTTCTGCCGCCAGCTGCGCCGTCTTTTTTAGGCGCAGCTCATAGCACAAAAAGCACCGCTCGCCGCCCTCCTTACACTGTTCGTATCCTTTCACCGTATCAAAAAAGACCCTTGGCTCATAATCACCTTCGACAAAATCAACCGGATACTTTGCCGGAAATTCTTTGATAAAACGCTGCTGTTCGAGAACACGCTTGCGATATTCTTCCTCCGCAGAGATATTCGGATTGTAATAAAACACCGTAATCCGAAAATATCGTGAAAGATATTCAATCACATAACTGCTGCACGGTGCACAACAGCTGTGCAGTAAAAGATGTTTTACGTCCTGTTGCTGTAATTCCTGTAACTTTTTTTCCAGTTCTTTCTGAAAATTTCTGTTTTCAAATGGGACTGCCATTTCTTACTCCGTTCTTTTTCCCTCTGCCCTATGCATTTACGATTTCTTTTAATGCGGCATACAGTGCCTGCATCTGCGCATCGGTTCCGATGGAAATTCTTAAATAATTGTCAATCCGCGGCTTGTTAAAATAGCGCACATAAATATTTCTTTTCTTTAATTCTTCAAAAATCGTCTTTGCCGGTACGCGCTGATGTGTCGCAAAAATAAAGTTTGCCGTAGAATCGGGGAAAGTAAAACCAAGTGCCATAAGCTGCTTTTTCGCTTCTTCTCTTGTATTTTTAATTTTTTCCACACATTCTTTAAAATAAGCATCATCTTCCACTGCCGCCACGCCGTATGCCAGTGTCGGTGCATTCATTGTATAAGAGTTAAATGAAAACTTCACATCGTTTAATGCCTTGATTAAATCCTTATTACCAAATGCATAGCCGATTCGCATACCTGCCATAGAGCGGGATTTTGAAAATGTCTGTACAACCAGCAGGTTGTCGTATTTATGAACCAGTTCTCTTGCAGACCTGCCGTCAAAATCAATATACGCTTCATCCACAATGACAACTACATCCTGATTGTGACGGATAATTTCTTCGACTTTTTCCAAATCCATATGCAGGGCTGTCGGTGCATTCGGATTCGGGAAAATCACACCGCCGTTTTCCTTAAAATAATCCTCCGGCACAATCTCAAACTTGTCATTTAACGCCGGTGTTTCATACGGAATCCGGTATAAATCCGCCCATACACTGTAAAATGAATACGAAATATCCGGGAATAATACCGGCTTTTCAGAGTTAAAAAAGGTCATGAAGCACATGGCAAGCACATCATCCGAACCGACACCGGTAAACACCTCATTATCATCCATGCCGTAATACTGTGCAATTGAATGAACCAGTGCAGAACACTCCGGGTCCGGGTATAATCTTAACTTATCCATATCAAATGCTTTTGCTGCCTCATATGCCTTTGGTGCAGGCGGATACGGATTCTCATTCGTATTTAACTTAATGACATTATCCACCTTTGGCTGTTCGCCCGGTACATATGGTTCTACTCTCCTAATGTTCTTTTCCCATGCTCTCATCGCTGATACTTTCCTCCAATGCTCATTTTTCATCATTATACTGCAAATCCCTAAACACTGCAATCTGAAATGCCTTATAATAAATGGTTTCATAACGGTCGTTATTTAAATAATCATCCACATTAAAATCCGTACTGCCTGTGCGCAGATCCAGCGCAATGTACTCTGTGGTTTTATCAGTGTAATACAATTCATAAAGAATATCCCTGTCGGAAAGTGCCGGACACAAAAAGGTGGTTGCCGTCACGCCGGCATCTTTTGGAATCAGGGACAGTGCTTCGTTAAAATTGGCATAAACTTCCTGATTATATGCCGAATTGTAGCGCTCTATAACCGAGCTTCTCTGATATACCGTTGCCCCGAAAAACAGCAGACATGCCGCTGCAAGCATCGGAACGGCACGCACGCGCAGCTCCCGTCTTAATTCCGAAAGATTGACTACTACCAGATAAAACAGCAGTGTACCCGAACCGAATGCATACTGAAAATAAATGCTGTGAAAATACGTGTAATCCGACATTAAATTAAACAAAATGTAGGGCACTGTTAAAATATAGCGGGACCATTTTTTTGACACCAGCGGTAAAAACAGCAGCGCGCCCATTGTCTGCATGATAAATTCAAGCTTTTCCTGTGTAAGTACCTGTGTCACCAGATACGCCGGGTCTGCAAGCACGGTGCGGATCATGCCAGACATACTGCCGCTGTCCCCGTACACCATATTATCAAAGCGGTATGTCATGACACCGTCCCCGATGACCGACAAAAGCACCGTTGTAAAAATAAAATACAGCAGACTTGCCGCAAGCATGATACTGTGGCGCTTCCAGCCTGTCTTTTTCTTGACAAACAGCATGTAAACAAGAATACACACCGCATACACCGCCGCATCTTCTTTTACCCCCAGCAGTAAGATCAGACTGATGATACTGCCCTTTAAATTTTCCTTTTCCAGAAAATACAAAAAAGACAATATAAACAGCGGCAGGAACAGATTCTCATGGATATCGTAAAAACAACCGCCGCTCATTACCGGATAGAGACAGTATGCAATCACTGTCAATGCGGATTCCATGCGGGTTAAGCCGTGATTTTTACAAATGCCGAGCAAGGGCACAATCCCAAGTGCAATCACCACTGCCTGCATGACCTGTAATGTCACTGCCTTTGAATACAGTGCATAAAACGGCAGAAGCAGATAAAAATCCGGCGAGATATGCACACACAGATGCGATAACAGGTGGTCACGCTCACTGGTTGTATTCATCGTAAATGTTGTCTTCATATAGTGAAACATCTGTGAGAACAGCCCGCAGTCAAAATTCGGTGCTTCATAGGCAAGCACCCGCAATGCTGTACAGCCACCCGTAAACAACACAAAAAGGACACCGGATACAATACAAATGATGTGCAGACCCCTTCTGCCGGACAGTTCGCCTTTTTTCTGCGTATTGACTTGCGATGTTCCCGCCTGAGTCGCCGTTCCGGCTGTATTATCCATATCGATATCTGTACAGGCTTCCGGCTCAAACGCATAAGAAAACGTAAATGTCAGCAACAGCACCATCCCGGTACAAAACCAGACATCCGGTGTCTGAATAACTGCGGTGAATGCATACAGCACCGTTACCAGTACCAGCAGCATTTTTTCTGTCCGGATATTTTTTATTTTTTCAAACAAGATATACAATACAGCAAACAAAACGGCAATCGTCAGTATATGTAAAGCAACCGGCACTTCACCTACATACGATAAAGTACTCATCTTCTTTTTTGCCGTCACCGCAATCCATACTGCCTCTATAAGACAGACAAAACACCACGCCATAATAAATCTTATGACGCAGTGTTTTAAATTAAAATTCTTTCTGAAATTCTTCATGGTATTCATCATTTTTTACACCGTGGCATATCTGCCCCGCTACTCCTTAGATATTACTGATAAACTCTCCAAGAAACATCAGTGCCGCCCCGGTATCTGCCTGTTCTGCCGTACACTGTGCAAAACTGAAATACGAACCGTCCGTATCAAATGAATACTTTTCAACCAGCATTCTGCGGATTTTATCCTGATACGGTACCAGATACTTTGCAACCGGACCGCCGACAACAACATTTCCATCACACATAATATACAAGTTGTTAATGCCTGTTGTCAAATCATCTAAATATTCCTCGAACACCTTGATAAAACGCGGATTTTCCTGCTGTAACTGGCTGAAAAATTCATCCAGCGTACAATCCTGCTCCGTCGAAAGCCGTCTTGCTGACACATACGCTTCAAAACAGCCTTCTTTTCCACAAAAACACTTTCTGCCATGTGGATGAATTGTCATATGTCCGAACTCGCCATAACGGTTATGCACACCGGTCTGTAATTTTTCTTTATCGATATATGCCCCGCCGACACCTGTATTTAGCATGACGTACAGCTTTGCATCAGACTGACCCGATGCCGCAGAACGGTTAAAATCCTCCACATTATTCATCGTCAGATTCTCAAATTTTCTGTCAAACCAGAATTCCGCATATGCATTTGCCCTTGTAATATTGGTTGCACGGCAGGTATAAGGAATTGCTTTGGTAAGCTCCGCTATCGGATAATTGCGGATTCCCATGGTCGGGGAGAACACCAGTGTCTTATTGTCATTATCAAAAATACCGGGAATTGTGATTCCCACACCCAAAACATCTTCGTCTGCGACATTGTTGCGGGAAATCACATCTTTTACAAGCTGCGCAATACTCTCACTGTAAACGGCATCTTCCGTAAAAGAAATGCTCTTTTTTTCCGAAAAGACAATCTCCCCTTTTAAATCGACAAGGGACACTTTAATGCCGGCATCTGAAAGATTGACACTGACCGCACACTTTGACATCCCGTTTACCGTAATTGCCTGTGCCTTTCTACCGCCTGTTGATTCAAAATTCCCCACAAAGTCAATCAGATTTTTCTCTAATAAAAGCTTTAAATTCTGATTAACCGTAGGCAGGGATAACTGTAAAATATCCGCTATCTCCTGTCTTGAAATCTTATCCGCATAATGAATCAACCGGAATATTCGGTTTTTATTGAAACGTTTTACGTCCGTTGTTGTGATTTTTTCCGTTGTAATCATACTTCCTCCATGCCGCAGACGGCGTTTATCTGTATCTTCTAATCTCCATTCCGCAGGCATTTTAATGCCTAAGGAATCGCGAACTGAATTTATTCACCAAAAACTGCTTTATAATCATTCTGGAATTTTACAATGCCCGCATCAGTCAGCGGATGGTGAATCATCTGTTCAATAACCTTGTACGGTACGGTCGCAATGTCCGCACCTGCGAGTGCACAGTCTGTAATATGGATTGGATTTCTGACACTTGCACAGATGATTTCTGTCTGAATGTCATAATTGCTGAAAATGTCTACAATCGTCTGAATTAAGTCAATCCCCGGCTGTGAAATATCGTCTAATCTGCCAAGAAACGGCGATACGTAAGCCGCACCCGCTCTTGCTGCAAGCAGTGCCTGATTGGCTGAAAAGATTAAAGTGACATTGACCTTGATGCCTTCGCCTGATAATACTTTGGTTGCCTTTAAGCCCTCTGCCGTCATCGGAATTTTAACAACCATATTCGGATGGATTGCGGCAATCTCCCTGCCCTCTGCAATCATGCCTTCGGCATCGGTTGTCGTGGCTTTGACTTCCCCGCTGATTGGTCCATCTACGATAGATGCAATCTCCTGAATGACTTCTTTAAAATCCCGTCCTTCTTTTGCAATCAGTGACGGATTCGTCGTCACCCCGCAAATCACCCCTAAATCATTCGCCTTTTTAATATCCTCTACATTCGCTGTATCAATAAAAAACTTCATACTCTTCTCCATTCCGAGCGACTTTGTCACGATAGCAGGAAAATTTGCTTTCGCCCAGAAGCAAATTTTCCTGTGTGAATCATCTTAAATTTAAGGATGATTCACACTTCGCTATACTATCAAACACCGGTTTTAATGCCGGGTATATCTGCTGAAACTGACGATACTTTTCTTCGTAGCGTGCCGCAATTTTCGCATCGGGTTCAATCGTATCCACAACGTGGACAATCTGTCCTGCCGCCGCTTCTACCGTTTCATAAGCACCCGTGCCGACTGCCGCAAGCATTGCCGCACCAAGGGACGGTCCTTCTTCTTTATCCAGTACACATACCCTTATATTTAAAATATTGGCAATCATCTTGCGCCACAGCGGACTTTTTGCACCGCCGCCGCAGATTTTGGTTTCGGTAATCTTCATACCTAAGCTTTTTGCCACTTCAAAGGAATCCCGGATTGCAAATGCAACACCCTCTAAAACAGCCTGTGTCATATCGGTTCTTGTCGTGTCCATCGTCATGCCTGTAAACGTTGCCCGTGCCAACGGATTGTTGTGCGGAGAACGTTCACCCATCAGATATGGCAGATAAAAAACATGATTGCTGCCAAGCATCTCATCGGTAATGCCTTCCTGCTCCTTTGCATAGTCACCTGTACCTATTATATCATCAAGCCACCATTTATTACAAGAGGCAGCACTCAACATACATCCCATTAAATGATAATGACCGTCTGCATGGGCAAATGCATGAAGGGCATTATTTGCATCAACACCAAATGTCATGCTTGAAATAAAAATTGTACCGCTTGTACCCAGTGAAATGTTACAGCTTCCGTCACCGACCGTTCCCGTGCCGACTGCTGCCGCCGCATTGTCCCCGGCTCCCGCAATGACTGCCGTATCTGTTGTAAGCCCCAGTTTTTCTGCTGCTTCCTCTGTCAGATGTCCGATACATTCATAGCTTTCAAAAACTCTTGCCATACAGTCTTTTGAAATACCGCATATTTCTAACATTTCCTCAGACCAGCGGCGGTTTTTGACATCAAATAAAAGCATCCCGGATGCATCCGATACATCGGTTGCGTGTACACCGGAAAAACGGTATGCCAGATAATCCTTTGGCAGCATGATTTTACGGATTTTTTGGAAATTTTCCGGTTCATTTTCCCGTACCCACAAAATCTTCGGTGCCGTAAATCCCGCAAATGCGATGTTTGCCGTGTACTCTGTCAGCTTTCCTTTGCCGATTGTATTGTTTAAATATTCACATTCTTTTGTCGTTCTGCCGTCATTCCAAAGGATTGCCGGGCGAATCACCTTATCATTTTCATCTAAAATTACCAGTCCGTGCATCTGTCCGCCAAAACTGATACCTGCCACTTCTTCTTTCTTTATGCCCACTGTCAGTTCACGGATTCCCGCAACCGACTGTTCATACCAGTCATACGGATTCTGTTCTGACCAGCCGGGCTTTGGAAACGAAATCGGATATTCTTTTGAAACCGTTTTTACAACCGTCCCCTGTTTATCCATAAGCAGAAGCTTTACAGAAGAAGTCCCTAAGTCCACACCAATATAATACATATTTTTCTCCATTCCACAGGCATTTTTATCTGCGCCGGTTCATGCGCCTGCGGCATAAACCGGCCGTATATTTTTATCTATTGTATCTTAGCCAAACGGATTTTCCGTCTTATAAAGCATGCCCTTTGGCTGGTTAAATCCGATATCCTCGATACCAATATACTTAAATACTTCAAAAATGGCTTTTCCGAAATGTCCGAATGCAACCGCACCGTGATGCGGGAAGTTCTTTTCGATTAATACGTGTCTGTAGAATCTGCCCATTTCAGGAATTGCAAAAATACCGATTGCACCAAAAGACCTTGTTGCTACCGGAAGGACTTCGCCCTGTGCGATGTAAGCACGGATACCGCCTTCTGCCGTTCCCTGTAATCTGTAGAATGTAATGTCGCCCGGAACAATATCCCCTTCTAATGTACCGTTTGTTACTTCTTCCGGCAGGGAGCGTGCCATAATCATCTGATTGCGCATTTCATGGAAGGACAGCTTGCATGCCGCCGTATTGCCGCAGTGGAAGCCCATAAACGTATCCTTTTGTGTATAGTCAAACTTTCCTTTGATATCTTCGTTATAAATGTCTGCCGGTACGGAATTGTTAATATCTAACAGTGTTACAACGTCTTTGCTTACCGTGTAGCCAATAAATTCGCTTAATGCACCGTAAATATCGACTTCACACGAAACCGGGATTCCCATGGCAGTCAGTCTTGAATTGACATAACACGGTACAAAACCAAACTGTGTCTGGAATGCCGGCCAGCATTTTCCTGCAATTGCCACAAATTCCCTGGAGCCTTTATGGGCTTCTACCCAGTCAAGCAGTGTCAGTTCATACTGTGCAAGCTTGTTTAATATTTCCGGCTTTTTGTTGCCTGTGCCGAGTTCTTCTTCCATGCTCTTTACAACTGCCGGGATTCTCTCATCACCTGCGTGCTTGTGAAAGCTTTCAAATAAATCCAGTTCTGAATTTTCTTCGATTTCAACACCTAAGTTGTAGAGCTGCTGAATCGGTGCGTTGCAGGCGAGGAAATTCGTCGGACGCGGACCGAAAGTAATAATCTTTAAGTGATTGAGTCCATATACTGCACGTGCCACCGGCAAAAATTCATGAATCATGTCTGCACATTCTTCTGCGGTTCCGACCGGATATTCCGGTATGTAAGCGCCGACATTACGCAGTTTTAAGTTGTAGCTTGCATTTAACATACCGCAGTATGCATCACCTCTGCCCTGTACAAGTCCGCCGTTTGCGGAGGTTTCCTCGGCCGCCGCAACAAACATTTTCGGTCCGTCAAAATACTTTGCAAGCATGGTTTCTGAAATTTCCGGTCCGAAGTTGCCAAGGTATACGCAGAGCGCATTACAGCCTGCCTTTTTAATATCTTCTAATGCCTGCTGCATATGGATTTCACTCTCAACAATACAGATTGGACATTCGTAAATGTCGTCTTTTCCATACTTTTGTGTATATGCATTTACTAAATTTTCCCTTCTGTTTACGGAAAGAGATTCCGGGAAACAATCTCTGCTGACTGCAACGATTCCGACCTTCATTTCTGGCATATTATTCATTTTGTCCTCCATTCTGCCGACACTGCGGCACCCTTATATTTTCTGATTTTCCTGATGTTTTTTATTTTTAACATTTGTTTTTTGCATTTACTTTTTAAACCGGCTGTTTTGCCGTCTGTGCTGTTACAGATTTCCGATGGAAATGTTCTCACCTTTCAGCCCGTTAAATGCGCCTGCTATCTTTGCTTCTTCATGCGCCAGCAGCCATTTGTTGGACGCAGCTAAAAGCTTATCTTCTTTTAATAAATGCGGCTGTTCTATCGGATAATTTGTTCCTTTCGGAAGCACTACCACACAGCGGAAACCCTTCTTATCTACACCGCACGGTGCATAGTGCAGGGTTGTCGCATAAACTTCTATCACCGTTCCCGCTGGTACGAAAAAGGCTTTAACCTTTGCGGTGTCATACGTGTCATCTGACTCTATATCCTGCTGTTTTCCAAGCAGTAAAATCATATCGGTCACAGCAATATTGATTTCTGAGCTTCTGTGATACTCTAAACCGTTCAACTTTTCGTTGTGTCCGTTACAGTATCCAATCTGTACCGGCAGTCCGCCGTATACGCTTCTCCTTAAAACTTCACACACCTCAAGCGCTTCAAGGGATGCATCAGACGGTTCGTAAATGACATCGTCCGGCAGCGGTGTCTTTTGCATTTTCTGTAAAAGCTGCGCTACGTCCAGCCCCTCAATAACCTTTCCGTACTCCTTAAATTCCTTTTCTTTCACACTGATAATTTCCATCGTTTCTCCATTTCAGATAAATATTTCTGTCAAATACAACATTGACATAGGTTGTTAAACTTTAGAGCTTTTAGAAAAGTGTTTTTTAAAAGCTTTTATTATTTTAACACCTATGTCAATGTTTTTCAATCATTTTCTATTGTTTTTTTATGAATAAAGTATGAATTTTTATTCATTTTAATCGTTGTTTTCCGGTGTATGCCACTTCCAGTCGCGTACCTCCGGTAAATCCATGCCGTATTCGCTGATGTACTGCTTATGTGCTACAAGTGTGTCACGCATTTTCTGAAGCAGGTACGCGCCCTTGTTTCCAAGCTGCGGCAGCGCATTGACAGCGGCTTCTACCAGATGGAAACGGTCGATTTCATTCTGGACACGCATATCAAACGGTGTTGTAATCGTTCCTTCTTCCTGATAGCCGAATACGTGCAGATTTCTGTTGTGTCTGTAGTATGTCAGTTCATGAATCAGTGTCGGATAGCCGTGGAATGCAAAGATAATCGGCTTATCCTTTGTAAACAGTGCATCGTAGTCCGTATCGGACAATCCATGCGGATGCTGTGTATTGGACTGCAATTTAAACAAATCGACAACATTGATGAAACGAATCTTTAATTCCGGCAGATTGTCGCGCAGAATGGTGACTGCCGCAAGGGCTTCCATGGTCGGTGTTTCACCGCAGCCGACTAAAACTACGTCCGGTTCCTGTCCCTGGTCATTGCTTGCCCACTCCCAGATACCGACACCCTGCGTACAGTGCTTTACAGCCTGTTCCATGGTCAGCCACTGTGGTCTTGGGTGCTTTGAAGTTACCAGTACATTGACATAATCACGGCTTCTGATACAGTGGTCAAAGCAAGATAACAGGCAGTTTGTATCCGGTGGCAGATACATTCTGACAACGTCTGCTTTCTTATTGGCAATGTGGTCTAAGAAGCCCGGGTCCTGATGTGTAAATCCGTTGTGGTCCTGCTGCCATACATTAGAAGACAAAATGAGGTTTAATGAGGCAATAGACTGGCGCCACGGAAGCTGTGAACATACCTTTAACCATTTTGCATGCTGTGCCGCCATGGAATCCACGATTCGGATAAATGCTTCGTAGCTTGCAAAGAAACCGTGACGTCCTGTTAAAAGATAACCTTCCAGCCAGCCCTCGCACATATGCTCTGACAGCATAGAGTCCATAACACGTCCGTCTTTTGCAAGGAATTCATCATTGTCCTTTAATGCATTGTTCCAATCCCTATTGGTTGCTTCAAAAATTTTACCCAGTCTGTTAGACATCGTTTCGTCCGGTCCAAAGATACGGAAGTTTCTGGTCTTTTCATTGAGCTTAAAAATATCTCTGATAAATCCGCCCAGCTCAATCATATCCTGACCTTCTTTAGCACCCGGTGACGGAACATCTACTGCATACTCCCTGAAATCAGGCAGGCGTAAATCCCGTAACAGTTTACCGCCGTTTGCATGCGGATTGGCACTGATTCTTGAATCCCCTTCCGGTGCAAGTGCCTTTAATTCTGGAATCAATCTTCCTTCTTTATCAAACAGTTCTTCCGGCTTGTAGCTTCTTAACCATTCGTCTAACATCTGTAAATGTTCCGGTCTATCCATCATAATCGGAACCTGATGCGCACGGAATGTTCCTTCGATTTCCTTTCCGTCTACAACCTTCGGTCCTGTCCAGCCCTTTGGTGTACGAAGTACAATCATCGGCCAGAACGGTCTTTCAGTCTTGCCGTTTTCCCTTGCCTCCTTCTGAATCTGATGGATTTCTTCAATAACCGTATCCACGGTTTCTGCCATTTTGCGGTGCATAGTCATCGGGTCATCGCCTTCTACAAAATAAGGCTTCCAGCCGCAGCCGTGGAAAAAGCTTTCAATCTCATCATGTGAAATTCGTGAGAAAATTGTCGGGTTGCTGATTTTATATCCATTTAAGTGAAGAATCGGAAGCACTGCACCATCTGTTACCGGATTTAAAAACTTATTGGAATGCCATGCTGTTGCAAGCGGGCCTGTTTCTGCTTCACCGTCACCGACAATACAGGTTGTAATCAGATCCGGATTATCAAATACAGAACCAAAAGCGTGTGCAATGGAGTAACCCAGCTCACCACCTTCATTAATAGAACCCGGTGTTTCCGGTGCTACATGGCTTGAAATACCGCCCGGAAATGAGAACTGCTTACACAGCTTTTTTAATCCATCCATATCTTCGCTGACATTCGGATAAACCTCACTGTATGTACCCTCTAAGTAAGAGTTGGATACAAAGAAGTTGCCGCCGTGTCCCGGACCTGAAATCAATACCATATCCAGGTCGTACTTTTTAATCGCACGGTTCATGTGGCAGTATACAAAATTCTGTCCCGGAACGGTTCCCCAGTGTCCGACAATCTTTTTCTTAATATGCTCCGGCTTTAACGGTTCGCGAAGCAGTGGATTATCCAGCAGATACAGCTGGGCTGCTGATAAATAGTTTGCCGCTCTCCAGTACGCATTCATTTTTTCAAGGTAAGCATCTGTCAAAGGCTGTTTTTCAACGCATGTCGTTTCTGTGTTCATGTAAATCTTCCTTTCTTCCTGTTGATTTCATTTCAACGTTTTGTAAAATGTTTTTACAAAAGCCATTTACATAATAGCACACAACCGCCCAATGTCAATATCTTCTTTTATGAAACTTTTCCGATAAATTTTAGAATTGTGTCACCTGCTGCCTGCACCCGATACGGGATTCTGGGCGGACATCAGGGATAACAGTGTCGTCTTTCCCGCACCGCTTCTTCCTATCAGTCCGTATATCTTACCCGGTTCAAGCTCCAGATTCACATTTTTTAAAACTGTCTTTTCTTTATAGCTTTTTCCTGCATTTTTACAAATCAGATTCTCCATTTACTTTCCCTCCATAATCATCTGCACCAGTTCCTTTTTCGTGATGCCAAGGCTCTGCGCCTCAGCAAGCATGGACGCAATATAGTCCTGATAAAATGCATCTTTTCGTTTTTTTTGAATCACTTCCTTTGCTCCCTTCGCCACAAACATACCAATCCCTCTTTTCTTGTATACAATCCCTGCTTCAACCAGAATGTTAATTCCTTTTGCGGCAGTTGCCGGATTAATGGCATACAGCTTCGCCAGTTCATTCGTACTCGGCACCCGTTCTTCTTCGCAGAGTATATCCCGTAAAATGTCGTTTTCAATCATTTCACTAATCTGGATATATATTGACTTTTCCTGTGTTAAAATCTCATTCATTCTGCTCCTCATTCCTTATGCTTCTTAACCGCACACCGGCGGATATAAAAATTTGCTCCTGCTTACATCAATCGCATGAATGTTATTTTATCTTGCGCAGTTACATGGTCAATTAGTTAAGTAACTAACATATGAACTAAAAATAGCACTTGAGGTCTTTACCGTCAAGTGCTATTTCTTTATTTTTTCCACAATGTTTTATACGATGCGCCTTCCACCAGCACTTTCCGCAGTCTGCCCGGCTTTTCAAGCACCTTTTTCATAAGCAGATAAGCTGCCCCGCCGTATGCCGAACCGAATACGACACTTGCCAGTACATCGGTCGGATAATGAACCGTCAGATACAGTCTTGAAAATGAAATGAGTGCCGCAAGCACCAGTGCGCCGATGCCTTCTTTTTTATTCCACAGGCGGATTGCCACCGCCGCCGCAAAGGAGGCAGAGGTATGTCCTGACGGAAATGACCAGTCGTAAATCCTGTCAAAGACCCGGTAGAGATTTTCAAAGGTCGGGTCTGCATGAAACGGACGCACCCGCTGGTACAGATTTTTCATGATGCCGTTACAGATGACCAGCGAAATGAGCAGTGCCGCAACCACGGTCGCACCGGTTTTCCGGTAGCGCTTCGGCAGCACAAACAGCATTGCCGCCGCAATCACCAGCCAGATCAATCCGCCGTTTCCAAGACAGGTAATCTGATACATCAGAAAATCCAGCACCGGATTATGCAGTTCTTCAAACCAGTGCAAAATTTTTAATTCCATACGCACCTTTCCGCAGCTTTAATCTGCAAATACAATAACATTTTCATTCTTTTCCTTGCAGACAGGCTCCTGTGCCGCGTAACCTAAGTCTACAATGCCCCACACGATATGGTTGTCCGGCACACCGAACTTCTTTAATTCGGCACGTACCTGCGGCTCGTCACAGATTTCCTTTAACTGGTTAATCCAGCAGGAACCAATGCCAAGCTCCTGTGCCATCAGGAACATATTCTCCATTGCACAGGCACAGTCTGCAAGTCCGTTTGTATTGTCTTTTTCATTGGATGCCAGAATAATGACATTCGGGTCGTAAAAATTATAGCTGTCCGGACGGTTTAACGTTTCTCTTACGACCTTTGCCAGCTCCTGTATATTTTCTTTTTTACGGATTACCGTAAACTGCCATGACTGACGGCTCATGCCGCTCGGTGCATAAATTGCCGCCTTTAAAATAGTATCTAAGTCTTCTTTGCTGACCGGTCTGTCTGTATATGCCCGGCAGCTTCTTCTTGTTAAAATATTGTCTAATACCGCATTGTTACTCATTTGACACTACCTCGCTTTCCTGTGCGTTCTCCATGCCCTTTGCCTTCTTTTTGGCTCCGGCACGTTCACCCTGCGCAACCTGTTCCATATATTTCCTGGTTTCCGCAACTACCACACCACTTAATGCCACAATGGCAATCAGATTCGGAATCGCCATTAAGCCGTTGAAAATATCTGCAATTTTCCAGACCGCAGATACCGTCATAAACGGTCCGATAAATACACATACAATATACAGCCATCTGTAGCCTTTTACAACCTTTTGTCTGCCGCCGACTAAATATTCCAGACATTTTTCACTGTAATAATCCCAACCGAGAATCGTTGTAAATGCAAAGAATACCAGACACATCATGAGGACAAATGCCGATACCTTAGCCGGAACCGGAAGTCCCTGCTGAAATGCCGCCGTTGTAACCGCAACACCCTGTAAGCCGATGTTCCATGTACCTGTAATTGTAATGGCAAGACCTGTCATCGTACAGATAATAATGGTATCAATAACCGTTCCCGTCATGGAAATTAAGCCCTGCTGTCCCGGTGAACCACTATTGGCTGCTGCCGCCGCAATCGGCGCACTACCAAGTCCGGCTTCATTTGAAAAGATACCGCGGGCAACACCCATCTGCATTGCCATAAGCATACCGCCGATTGTTCCACCCGTTACCGCACGCAGACCGAAGGCACTCTGCACAATTTCAACCAATGCGCCCGGAATTGCCGTAAAATTAAAAATAAGAATCAAAACAACCGCAACCACATAACAGCCTGCCATAAACGGCACAATTACCTGTGCTACGGAAGAAATACGCTGGATTCCGCCGATAATAACAAGTGCCACGCAGACAGTCAGTAAAATACCCGTAATAACAACAGTCCATGAATACGTTCTTCCAAATAAATCAACGGTCCATTCGTTATTGGCATCAAAAAATCCGTTGACTGCACTGGTAATGCCATTAATCTGTGTAAAGGTTCCGATACCTAAAAGACCGACACCTACACCGAAAAATGCAAAAATCTTTGCCAGCCACTTCCACTTGTGTCCCATGCCGTTTTCAATATAATAGAACGGTCCGCCTAAGATATGACCGTCTTCATTGACAACGCGGTATTTCACCGCAAGAAGACATTCTGAATATTTGGTAACTGTTCCGACAATCGCCGCAATCCACATCCAGAACAGCGCACCCGGACCGCCTGCTACCATAGCCGTTGCAACACCGACGATATTTCCCGTACCTATGGTTGCCGAAAGTGCCGTACACAATGCCGCAAAGCTGGATACTTCTCCGTCTTCGCCGCTTCTCTCATTTGAAAACAGTTCTTTGACCGCCAACGGAAATTTCGTTACCTGAAGTCCTTTTAAACGGAATGTCATAAAAAGTCCGACTGCAAGAATCGCTATAATAAGCGGCAGTCCCCAAATAAAATCATCAATCGTTGTCAATGCGGTATTAATGGTATCTAACATGAATTTTTCCTTATCCTTTCCTGATTAAAACTTTCTTTCGCAATATCATCAAATACGTATTTTGTTCTTATGAAACATATACACCGAAACAAACAGACACACAAACTCCGCCACCGGAATTGCCATCCACACGCCGTTTATTCCAAACAGATATGCCAGTCCGACAATCGCTATCACCTCAACAATCAGTGTACGAAGAATCGACACCACCGCAGAATCCCGTCCGTTGCCGAGTGCCGTAAGATATCCCGATGCAAAAATGTTAATGCCGTTTACTAAAAAACAAACCGCAAACAGCCTGAAACCGGACAGCGACATTTCATATAACTCCGGATTATTTCCGACAAAAATGCGCATTGTCCATCCAGCTGCTAATTGGGATATTGCAAATATTACAACGCCTGCTGCCAGAAGAATCCTGATACACATTGCAAACAGCTTTTTTAAATCCGCATAATTGCCCGCGCCGTAATTATAGCTGAAAATCGGTGCAACACCATTTGTAAAGCCCATATACGCGGACGAAAACAGAAAGTGTGCATATAGAAGCACCGTAATCGCCGCAACACCATTTGCACCCGCAAGGCGCATCAGAATGATATTAAAAATAAATGTCGTCACCGCACTTGCGATATTCGTCACCATTTCCGATACCCCGTTGCTCATCGCCTTTAACAAAAAGGACGTATCCCACCGGAACTTCTCAAAATACAGTTTGAGATTCTTCCGGCTGTATACAATCACCGGTACAGCCGCACCGATACCATAACTGATAACCGTTGCAAATGCCGCACCCATCAGTCCGAAGCCCGCACATTTTACAAACAGGTAATCCAGACAGATATTGCTGAATCCGCAGGTCAGCGACAAAATCAGTCCGTACTTCGGCTTATCATTCGTCGTCCAGAACGGCATGAATAACATCTGTAACATGGAAAACGGCGCGCCAAGTGCCATGATTGTGCCATACTGCACACAGTACGTAACCAGCGTTTCTCCCTTTGCGCCAAGCGCCAGTGAAATCGGACGCATTGTCAGTGCAAAAAGAATTCCCAGCACCACACCCGAAACCACTGTAAAAAATGCAAGCTGTGTAAACCGCTGTCTGGCAAGACTGCCCTTTCCTTCACCGAGCAGCCTTGCCACAATGGCATTGCCGCCCATGGAAAGCATGACACCGATTCCGTTTAACAGATACACCACCGGATACACGATATTGGTCGCCGAAAGCTGTTCACTTCCTGCAAACTGGCTGATAAAAATACCGTCCGTCATGACATAAATCGAAGTGACAATCATCATGGCAACTGCCGGAAAAACAAACTGTAACAGCCGTGCCGTATTAAATTTCGTTGCAATTGTTAATCTACCCATTTTACCTCCACCACATTTTCATGCGGCTTTTACTCTAAACAATCCCGACTGCCTGTTTTGCAAGCCGGTCTGCCTCTTCGTTTCCGGCAACCCCGGAATGTCCTTTTACTTTGATAAAATGCAGCGTAATCTGATTTTTTACAGACTGCACATAATCGTAGTAGGCAATTGTTCCCTTTTTATTGCGCTTCCACAGTCCCTTTGCCCACATTTCGATTCCCATATAATCGTAATAAATGGACAATTCTTCCAGTCCGAGTTCAACGGCTTTTTCAATCGCCGCCATACTGCCAAGCACCTCGCCTGCCACATTTCTCATGGAAGCCATGTCCGCATCTTTGCCGGACCCCTGCAGTACTTCTTTAACGTCGTCATGGACAAGAAATCCACCATAACCGTATACATGTGTCTTCTGGTTAAATGAACCATCGACAAACGCATAAACTTCCGGTTTTTTTCCAGCCTGCGCTGTTTCTGCATCTTCTTTAATATACGCCTCTGCCTCCTGCAGGGTTGTAAAACTTTTATATTGTGCACCGGAAAATCCCGTCACCATTGCTTTGCACGTATTCCAGTCCTTATAAATGCCGGGTTTAATTCCCTTTCTTACTGCATAATATTTTACTGCCATTTTTCCACCTTAATAAACTCTGATTACACCTGAAATTTCTTTTACAACAGACATTCCGCTAAAAATGGTCATTGCATCATTGAAGTTATTTTCCTGTACTTCATCGGTAATAATCACCAGTTCCGCGATACCGCCCTTACGGCTCTTTTGTACAACCTGCGCAATGCTGACACCGTTGTTGCCGAGGACACTTGCGATATTGGCAAGAACGCCCGGCTTGTCCTGTGCATGAATCCGCAGGAAGAATTTGCTCTTTGTTTCACCAATCTGCTTGACCGGAAGCTGCTTGTAACAGCTGCAGCCCACTCTGCCGCAGCAATTATAGACAAGATTTCTCATCACATCCACAACATCACCCATCACTGCACTGGCTGTCGGCATCTGTCCTGCGCCCCTGCCCATAAACATTGCATCATCCATCGCATCGGCATGTACAAACACCGCGTTAAATGCGTCTTTTACACCTGCAAGCGGATGATTTTCATCAATCAGCATCGGATGTACCTTGACTTCAATGCCCTCCGGTGTGTTTCTTGCCAGTCCGAGCAGCTTAATCACATAGCCGAATTCTTTGGCATAACGGATATCATCCGCTGAAATCTTTGTAATACCTTCTGTATATACCTGTGGAAATGTCACACGCGAATTAAACGCAATCGATGCCATAATCGCCATCTTTCGTCCCGCATCATATCCTTCCACATCGGCTGTCGGGTCTGCTTCCGCATAACCAAGCTCTGTTGCCTGTGCCAGTGCTTCTGCATAATCCATGCCTTTTTCGGACATTTTTGTTAAAATGTAGTTGGTCGTTCCGTTTACAATCCCCATGACTTCGCTGATACGGTTGCCCGCCATACTCTGCTTTAACGGACGGATAATCGGAATCGCACCGGCAACTGCCGCTTCAAATTCAAGGTCCGCACCGGCTTTTTCTGCTGCAGCCATCACTTCCTGTCCGTGTTCTGCCAACAGATCCTTATTTGCCGTTACAATCTGCTTTCCGGCTTCCAGTGCTTCAATAATATAGGTCTTTGCCGGTTCAATACCGCCCATGACTTCAATCACAATGTCAATTTCCGGGTCTTCTATAATTTCTTTCCAGTTATCGGTTAAAACTGCATCCTCAATGCCTTCTCTTTTCTTTGATGCATTTCTTACAAGTACCTTTTTTACAACTAAATCTGCACCTGTCTTTTGTACAAATTCATCTTTCATCTGCTGGCACAGCTTATAGACACCTGTTCCTACCGTACCTGCGCCTAATATTGCTGCATATATTGTTTTTTTGAGATTTTCGCTCTGCATTTCTTCCTCCCATCTACCCAAAAAACGGTAATTAGTATTTATTATAGCAAATAAAACGGTAAATGACAATCACTTTAACGTGCTAAATAGAAAAAGCAAGGTGTGTTCACCCTGCTTTTCCTGTATAATATGTGTCGTTATTAAAAACCATTCTGCCAAAAGTATGGCCACTGGATTCCATCTGCTGTTCCCGATTTTGACCAGACACAATCCCAGCTGCTCATTTCCCATGTATTTTTTTCATTTTTGGTAAAATATAATATAAGCCCCTGCTCCTTTTCCGGTGTTACATAATATACCTTTGACAATTTTTTTGAATAAGACAATACCTTACATGATTCCTGTTCACTATTCTCATCAAAAAAGCCTGTATCTATATAACGATTATAAAATTCCTTTCCATGCAATACCGTCAGCAATTCATTATGAATAAACGGTACTGCCCAGATAAGAATTATTATTAGTACAATTATACCCAGAATTTTTTGTGTTTGTTTCGATGTTTTTTTCATTTAGATTCCCTCTTAATAAGTTTCTAATAAATATCTCATCAATTCATAATTTTCATTTGCAAAATTTCCAAACGAATTTGCCTTCGGTGTTGGATTCGGCGTTGTCTGTCTTTCACCCAAATTATAAACTGTAGCCAAAATATCTGTTCGATAATTAATGGCCGGAAATTCTGTTTTCCATAAATTAATAATATAACGCAAATATCCTCCTGCATAAAATATATTGGTTCTATTATGTGTCAACCGATCACACCTATTAATCCTATCATCGTCATCAATTCTATCTATCCCCCATGCAGATGCAATATCATTTGTATACAATCCTACATCTTCTACCACTTTTGCAGTAGATACTTTCACTTGTGATACACCAATCGATGCATCTAAATTCAAAAAGCCTGCCTGCATTAAATCAAAATCATCTATAAAATTTACATTTTTACATTGCTCAGCATATATACAACTTGCTAAAATTGCTGCATCTATACTATAACATACAGCTGCTGCTATAATATGTTCCTTATTGGATATAATTATTTTTTTAGCTTTTGCAATTGTATCAGCCTCACTATAAAATTCACCCATATGATGTGGACAAACATTTCCATCATTATAATCATTTCCACATATATTACATATTTTTATAGTTTTCACCTGACAAATATCTCCATTATACATTTGTCCTGTTTTATGCGGACAAACATTCCCATCATCATAATTGTATCCACATATACTGCACAACCGACCTTCATACACATTGCACACTTCACCATAATATTCATCTTTATGATGTGGACACTCATTCCCATCATCATAGTTTCCACCACAGATATTACATATACGTGTTATTGTACATATTTGTTGATTATAAATTTCGCCTTCATGATGCGGACACAGCCCTGCACAATCATAATCATTACCACAAATGCTACATATTCTTGTATCCTCTGGTTCACACCATTCATCATAATAATTATCTCGTAAATGATTACATTCTGTACCATCATTATAGTCATTGCCACATATATTACATATCTCAACTATTTCAATGGTACATTCTTCACCACCATAGGCATCTCCTTCATGATGCGGGCATTCATTCCCATCATCATAGTTTCCACCACAGATATCACAAATTCTAATAGGATTACATACTTCACCATTGTACTCATTACCTTCATGATGTGGACAGACTGTACCATCATCATAATCTCCACCACAAATACTGCATACTCTGCCCGGTGTCGGCGTACATATATTGCCATGATACATATCCCCTATATGATGTGGACAGACTTCACCATCATCGTAATTATTCCCACATATGCTACAAACCCGCACTTCTATTGGATCGCACACAACACCACTAGATGCATAAGTTTCCAACGTCCTACCTGTTAAATTTAACCCTAAGAATAAAGTTATTATTATTACTAATGTTTTAACTATCTTTTTCATATTCATAATTCTCCTATATGCATTAATATTATTTTTTAATACATATATAAACTAAGAACCCCTCATATTTTCCCTCCTCATTTTATTTATATACTATATAATTAAGATTGTGTTTATCCAAAGCACTCTTTCAACACTCTTAATCATAACACCAATATATTTTAAATCATTTTCTAGCATTTTGCCAGTATTTTGTATAAATATATGTACTTTAATTCAAATTTCATATTATTATAAAATCACCTATCGAATAATAATCGCAGAATTCTTTTGCAATCTTTGAAATAAAATGCAGAATTACAATCACTTTAACGTGCTAAAGAATAAAGTGCAAAAAGACAGGGAGCAATTCGTTCTCCCTGTCTTTCCTGTATGTCCCCTAGACTTCTACATGTCCGTTTACAACATTCCATGTTCCATATTCATTATCTGCTGTTCCGTTATACGTTAAATCCAATGCGCCATTGGTCATATACCACCAGCCATACTCATTGGCTGCAAGTCCTGTATATCCATAATCCGGATTATCATTGCGGTAATACACCCAGTTATCACCATCATATATCAATCCATTGAGGCTTCCCAACGCATTTCCATTACTATCCACACCGTAAAAAGTTACATTTCCATCGCTATCGGATGTATACCACACTACGGTATCATTGATATATACCAGTTCACAATCTGAAAGCATTCCATTCATGGTATATACCGGGCTGATCTGACTGCCGTCCGCATCAATATATGTATAATCTATTGCTCCGACTGACCGTTTTTGATAGGACCACATCACAAGATATTTATTATCATTTATCTTTACCAGATACGGAGTTGTTGCTAATACATCACCTTCCAGATTCGTCAGCCAATTCACAAATGTATGTCCGTCTTTTTTGGACTTTCCGACAATGCATACGTTACGATAATCATGCCTGCTGCGGTCATCACTTGTATCTTCCTGATTAATGGAATTGGCTGCAACAAGATATGCACTGTCTGTGACCTCAAATCCACCTACGGATGCACCTGTAGCATTATCTCCGATTTCTCCTGTAAATTCAAAAAGGTCTGTCGATTTACAAGGATTTTTCCAATAATTCATATTGGAAATAAACTGACCATTTGTAAAATCTGTCTGGTATTCTGTCAGTACAATGCTTCTCGGATAGGCATCTCCATGATCCACTGCAACAAGATGGTTTCCTTCCGTTTTAATAAACTGGTTAAATGAGTGGCTCACATACCCGTATTTCGAATTCATAACATCCGTATAAGAATCTGTAATCACCAGCTTGTTTTCATCAAACTGGATGGTTACATTGGCCTGATGACGGAGTCCGTCTGACGACAAATACATCTGATGACTGGTTCTTACAAAAAGATAGCCGTCCGCTTCTGTCATCCTTACACATCCTGCACGAAACGGAAGAAATGTGTTACAATCATACAATCCGGCTGAACCGATTCTGTTCCAGTTCTTGTCATACTTTGTAATTCTGTAACATTCCACCGTATCTGATTCTTCCTCATTTTTCTGTCCTGTTACAATATAGTAAGCATCACTGCCGCTGTAGAAACCGCCATATATAGGAAGTTCCGGGGCAAGCTGTCTGCCACCGCTGCCGTGGCAAATACGCCTGTTGCAAATTTTTTCAACTTCATACACTATCCTCTTTTCCGGGCTGCTTTTACAAGCCCTGCTGACCCTATTATAGAATAGTCCGGAACAAAAAACAATATTGAAGTTCTGCTTTAAATGCATAAAAGATAAAATGCACTTATCCTCTGTACCGGTTCACTACCGCCATAAATTCCTGCTTCCTTGGCAGTGCCAGTCCTGCCGGGACATACGAAAGCCCACAGACCGATTCAATTCCGTCACGATGAATTTTTTCATAAAGTTCATCTGTTATCTGTAAAAGTGTCTTTTTACCGTCAAACAGGTATTTCTGTGCATAAGCAAGCATATACCCCAGTGCATTTAACTGTTCTGAATCTACCAGCTGCTCAATATAACGGACATCAATATTTTCCTTATTAATACAGATGGTATCCAGTCCTGTTGTTTTGATTTTTACCCTGTCGTCTGCTCTTTTTGAAGTCTTCGGACAGCGCTTATGACTGCTCTTTTTATATGCCGGATTTTCGGACTGTGCCAGCGGAAATTCCTTTGCCTGTGTTTTTGCATATTCCGTAATATCCACCGGTTCGTAGCGGTTCATCTGAATAATCAGATCCGCTTTATGAAAATACGAGCCGCAGCTTCCCGCTACAAGTATGGTGGAAATGCCTTCTTTTTCATAAAGTTCCCGCACTCTGTCTATAAACGGAATAATCGGCTCCTGACTGCCATGTACAACCCGCTGCATCAGCACATCACGAATCATAAAATTTGTTGCACTGGTATCCTCATCAATCAGCAGCAGCTTTGTCTGTGCTTCCACAGCTTCTGCTACACCTGCTGCCTGCGATGTACTGCCGCTGGCATCCTGCGTAACAAAATGTACCGTGTCTTTTCCGTTTGGCAGATTGCGGATAAACATGGAAATATCCACATCGTGAATGCTTCTGCCATCTTCTGCCCGTACCTTTACCGCGGTATCATCCGTCACCGTATATTCCCTGCCGTCCCCTGCAATATGATTGTACACACCGGCTTCCAGTGCCTTTAACAGCGTTGACTTACCGTGATACCCGCCGCCGACAATCAATGTCACGCCTTTTGGAATGCCCATGCCGGTTATCACGCCCGCATGCGGCAGGTGCATTTCAACACGCAGGGATTTAGGCGACTGAAAAGGAAATGCCTGCCGCATGGGACGGTCAGATACCCCGGACTGTCTTGGAAGCACTGCACCGTCTGCTACAAATGCCGCCAGATTTTTTTCTTTTAACTGTCTGCGCAGACATGCCGTATCTTCTGCAAGGTGGACTGCTTTTTGTAATTCTTTTGCCGGAACTGCCGAAAAATACAGCGTCTTTTTTACACACTCCGGCAGATATCCGAATAAAATCTTTTCCAGTGCTTTTGCATCAATTGTCCTTCCATGCGCCGGAAAACCAATTTCCAGCCGCACTGTCACACTGCCTGTATGATTATCCATCTGACACGCTGAGCGGGATAAAATTTCCTGTCCGCAGCGGCTTACAGATAATAAACCGCTTTTCCCCGAACCTTTTGCCTGAAAAGAATAGTTTTGAACTTCCCCTGCAAACAGGCGCAGCACAAAATCCTGCACTGCTGTACGCTTATCCTCTGTATCATAATATTCTTTTGGGAAACCGGCTTTCTGTCCCGACACTTCTATATGTACCTTTGACGGTGCTGCAAACGGATCTCCCTGCACATGGTCAATAGAGAGCATATATGCACCAAAGTCATACATTCCCTGCAATTCTTTATATGCCGGATACCCCCTGTGGTCTATTCTTGCCAGCATATTTTTTAAAACTTCCTGCGATTTCAAAATTTACTCCATTCTGACCTTTCTAAGCGTCTTATCTACTTATTAAATTCTTTTGCAATTTTTGAAATGTATAAAATAGAAGCTAAATCCCATGCTCCTTCAAATACAAAGACCACACCGATAAACAGCATAACCGCCGCTACCGTTGCAAACGGATTAAACAGGACAACAATTCCCAAAATAATCATAACTGCCGCACAGACTGCCTCAATCCACCAGCCACCGGCATCCAGCTTTCTAAAATCCAATGCATACTGCAATTTTAAAATACCGTCCACAATAATGATAATTGCAAAAACAGTGGTTAAGAATACTTCAATAATGCCCGGACGAATCAGAATATACAATCCAAAGCCTGCCAGTGCAACGCCCTGAACCAGTCCGAATGAACCAAGAATCTCATTATTTCTAAAATACGCAACCAGACGAACCACACCCCAGATACAAAGAACCGCACCCACACCGCGGCAGATGATATTACCCGAAGTATTCGGGAACAGAATCATAAAAATTCCCGCCAGCATCAGCACAATGGACAATCCTATCATTTCATTTCTAATTCCTTTAATTTTCTTTACCAAGCCTTCCATAAGTCATGCTCCTTCCTTAGGTTTCGCTGTCCTGGACTTTTGTCCCTGACATCTTTTTATCATTATAGCATAAATGCCATCCTTTGTTTGTTAAATTTTTCATAAACTTCAGGCCAAAACCTCTGATAAGGAAGAAGCATCACCGCCTGCTGCAAGTTTACCGGAAACGGTGCTTATGGAAATTCCTCTGCTTACAGGGATTTATAGGTGCATGAAAACTTCTGCTTTGCTTCATCGACCTTTTTATCCTCTGCCTCCGGTGTCGGATAAAGTCCTCTTGTATGCATGGCATTAAAAACTTCTTCCTGAATCTTGTGTTCCTCAGACAGACAGTTTAAAATTGCCTCGCGCACAGTATCATGCACACATTCATTTGCATACGTGTTGTAATTATTGGTTGCCGTCTTTTCGGCTGTTAATGCATCCTGTAACACTTCCTTATCCGTATAAAGCTGTTCCATAACAAACCTCCGTTTTTCTTTTATTTTATTTTGTTTTAGCCAAGCTGCTTGTAAAGGGAATCAAAATGTTTCTGGTGTCTTTCTGAAATCTGTTCAAATTTATCCTTAATTTCCTCGTCTTCTGCATGGTTTGCAAGCATCTTAAACTTTTTGATGAGTAATTCTTCTTCACCTAAAAGGTCATTTAATGCCAGTAATTCTTTTTCTGAAATTGAATTCATCCCGGTTCTCCTTTTTTGATTGATTTGCAGCGCAAAATACATCTGCACCATAAGAGTATAACCATTCTTTGCTTTTTCACTCCCGAACATATTTTCACTTTTTCAGAATTTACCACTTTACGAACATTTGTTTGTGTGTTATAATAAATCAAACAAATGTTCTAATTAAAAGGGGAATGTTATGATTATTCAACAAGATATGGATTTGATGAAAAAGCTGACGATTCTTTCTGATGCTGCAAAGTATGATGCCGCCTGTACCTCCAGCGGTGTCGATAAAAAAAATAACGGTGCGGGACTGGGCAATGCGAAAGCTTGCGGCATCTGCCACAGTTTCTCAGTCGATGGCAGATGTATTTCCCTATTAAAGATTCTTTTTACCAACGAATGTATTTACAACTGCCGCTACTGTGTGAACCGCTCCTCCAATGACGTCCTGCGTGCCACATTTACACCGGAAGAAGTCTGCCGCCTTACAATTGAATTTTACCGCCGCAATTATATTGAAGGACTGTTTTTAAGTTCCGGCATTATCGTAAGCCCCGATGAAACGATGAAACGGCTTACCGAAACCGTGATGCTGCTGCGCACGAAATATCATTTTGGCGGCTATATCCACCTTAAAGGGATTCCCGGTGCTTCTCAAAGCCTGATTGAAACCGCCGGGTGGTATGCCGACCGCATGAGTGTGAATCTAGAACTTCCGACTGCTGATGGTTTAAAGACCCTTGCGCCGCATAAGAGCCGTAAAAATATTCTGACCCCGATGCGGCAGTTACAGCGTGGTATTCATGCCAGCCAGCTCGCACTGGGAATACAGGAGCCTTCCCATGGTTTACTTTCAGAAAATGCCCCTGTTCAGACCGGCTTATCCCACAGCACAGGTGTCCTGTCTGCTTCGGGATACCAGCCACCGCAGCGTTCTTTACAAAGACAGCAGCCCCGCTTTGTGCCTGCCGGGCAAAGCACGCAGATGATTATCGGTGCCACAAAAGAAACGGACTATCATATTGTGACCGTTGCAGAAGCCCTCTATCACAACTATGATTTAAAACGTGTGTTTTATTCGGCTTTTGTCAATGTCAATCACGATGAAGCCCTGCCGGCGCAGCCTGACGGAAAAGGTGTACCGCTCTTACGCGAACACCGCCTGTACCAGGCAGACTGGCTGATGCGATTTTATGGTTTTCATTCCGGTGAACTGCTATCTGAGGAAAAGCCGAATTTTAATGTTTTATTAGACCCCAAATGTGACTGGGCAATCCGGCACTTAGAGCAGTTCCCGGTTGAAATCAACCGTGCAGACTACTACACACTGCTAAGAGTTCCGGGTATCGGTGTCCGCTCTGCCCAGCGCATTGTAAAAGCCCGCCGCAGTGCCAGACTGGATTTTAAGGATATTAAAAAGATGGGTGTTGTATTAAAGCGGGCGCTTTATTTTATCACCTGCTCCGGCAGAACACTCTACCCAATCCGAATGAATGAAGATTTTATTACCAATAGAATTATCGGTGTTGAAGCCTTAAACCGGTATCAGATTGAACACCATGACAGCTACCGGCAATTGTCGCTCTTTGATGATTTTCACATGGATACACCATCATCTGACAAATAGAATGTTATCAATAAACAATGAAAGGAAGAACGCCTGATGTATGCATCCAGACCCAAAGCACCACTATGCCCCGTTACCGTTTATCTTTGCGAAGATACCATTGACGGTATTTTTACTGCCATTTACCGTGCATGGGCAGACGGCACCAGCCATACTGATGTCCGTGTGCGCACCAACGATACAATGTCCTTATTTGAAACCTATATCTTTAGTGAAAGCGATGGAACCCTTGCCCGGAAAGTCCAGCGTTCTATCATCCAAAAGTTATCTATTGATATTTATGAAACCTGTTATCAGGCGATGCTTTCCGATGATGATAAAAAAGCTTCCACGCTGTATCACTTTTTACAAAAAGCCTTCCGCTGCGGCAGTGACATTTTAAACCGGCTTAACGACCCCGACGTTTTCCGGATTTTTGAACTGTCACGCACCGTCGGGCATGAAGCACACAAGTATCTTGGTTTTGTGCGTTTTGAAGAACGCAATGAAAATCTGCTGACAGCACGTATTCAGCCCAAATCAAATGTCCTGCCGGTGCTTGCCGCACATTTTGCCGACCGGCTGCAGCCTGAAAACTGGATTATTTTAGATACCATCCGCCGTTTTGCTGCAATCCACCCGGCTGGAAAACCTTATTTCTTACAATGGGGTGTGACAGAAGAAATGCTTTTATCCGTTCCGGTTTCAGACCATGAAAAAGACTGGGAGCAGCTCTGGTCCTGCTTTTTTAACACCATTGCGATTCAAGAACGTAGAAACACCGACCTGCAGCGCAGTCTTATGCCGTTACACTACCGCACTTATATGCCGGAAATCACAAAATAAGACAAATGGTAATATTTAATTCTGATTTTAGTGCAGGCGCAGACTGCGCTTTCCCGGCAGCTGCTTTTTATCAGACAGCAGCCATATCAGCCCATGTGCCAGCCTGCGCTCCACCTTGCACATATGTCCGCCGGGTTCATGGACAAAAGTAGTCTGCGCCACTTTCTGAAATGCTTCATATGTCCATCTGGTATCTTCTTCGATATGGCACATTGATGGATCTGTTGTATTCTTTTCCTTGCCGCCAAGACTGAAATACACACTATCTTTTATCCGCATTTCCTTTTCCTGCAATTTCTTTTCAATCTGTTCCCGGCAGTAGTCCTGAAATCCCGGATACCACAGTGAACCAGAACAGCTGATACAGCCCGCAAATCCCAGTTCAAAGTAATAATACAGTGCTGCAAGCCCGCCGAGCGAATACCCCAGTGTATACACCTCTCCCGACAGTGGAAAGCTTTCTTTTAAATACGGCAGTAACCGGTATTGTATAAAATCAAGATACTGCGGTGCATTCCCGGCAAATTCACGCCCCTGCAATGCCGTGGCATACCACGGTGAATAATCCGCATCCCATTCTATCGGACCATATAGTGCCAGCACAAACGGTCTGACTTTGCCCGCTTCTATCTGCGGCATAACTGCTTCTTTTAAGCTGTCATGCAGCTTTTGTGTATATTCTCCCACAAACGCAAAAACAAGCGGGAATTTCTCCCCGCCTGCCTCTGCCATGGAATGTTGCTGCTCCGTGCAAAACACCTCTGCCCTGCACATCTTTTCTTCCAATAAAAAAATCATACTACTCCTTATTTTTTCCACGTTCCCGGCGCAAGCAGTATCAGCATTGGGAATATTTCAAGCCGTCCTGCCAGCATATCAAAAATCAGCACGATTTTTGAAAACATGGAAAATCCTGCAAAATTCCCGGTCGGTCCAACGACATTTAAGCCCGGTCCGATATTGTTAAAGGTCGCCGCAACCGCTGTAAAATTCGTCGTCAGATCAAACTTATCAAAACTGATTAACAACACGGAAAGCATATAAATAAAAATATATGCAATCAGATAAATATTAGCTGAACGTATTGTATCATGATCCACTGCTTTGCCATCACATTGAATTACTTTCACGCTGCGCGGATGAATCAGCGTGGATAATTCTTTTCTCAATGTTTTAAAATAAATAATATATCTCGATACTTTCATACCGCCGCCCGTACTTCCCGCACAGGCACCGATAAACATCAATACAACTAGTATCGACCTTGAAAAATTCGGCCATAAATTGAAATCCACTGTTGCAAAACCGGTTGTTGTCATCACGGACGCAACTTGAAAAGCTGAATGATGCAGGTAATAAAACGGGCTTCCCCCCTGTACAATCGTAAGGTTGGCTGCAATCATCAGCGTTGCGGCTGCAAAAATAATCAGATACCAGCGTACTTCTTCCATTGCAAAAGCTTCTCTTACTTCTTTCACCAGCAGAAAGAAATAAAAATTAAAGTTAATGCCAAAAAGCACCATAAAAATCGTTACGACATTTTGCAGATACGGACTAAAACTGCCCATACTGTCATTGTAAACACCAAAGCCACCGGTACCTGCCGTACCGAATGCCGTACAGATGGAATCAAATAAAGACATTCCGCCTGCCAGCAGTAACAGCATTTCAATCACTGTCATTGTCAGATAAATCCCATAAAGTGTCATTGCACTCTTTTGCAGCTTTGGCAGCAATTTGCCAAACTTCGGTCCCGGACTTTCCGCACTCATCAAATAGACTTCTGAGCTGCCTCCAAGAGGCAGAATCGCCAGAATAAATACCAGTACACCCATACCGCCAATCCAGTGTGAAAAACTCCGCCAAAACAGCATACACTTTGGCAGGCTCTCTACCTCCGGCAGAATACTCGCACCGGTTGTTGTAAAACCGGATACAATTTCAAACATTGCATCAACAGGATTGGGAATCACACCACTTAATACAAATGGCAGCGCACCAATGATACTTAATACAATCCAGCTTAATGAAACAGACACAAAGCCTTCTTTTGCAAAAAAGGAACGGTTTCCGCTTTTCTTATGGGTCATATGCGTTCCCACCACCAGACAGGCTGCCCCGCATACCGCAAAATATATGCCGCTGGACTCTCCGTAAATTAATGCTATTATTACCGGAATCAACAGAAATGCCCCCTCAAAACGGATGACATGTCCTAAAATTGTTCTAATAATTGAATAATTCATCTTTCTTCACCATTCTGCTGCAAATGCAGCAAATTTCAGATTCAAACTAATCTTCATTTCAAATCACGTTGCTGTTATTTTAAAATGTCTGACAGACGCTTTAAACCAAGATGGGTCGTTACCACAATCACGGAATCTCCCTCCAGCAGGCAGTCCTGTCCACTCGGGGTAATAATATTTCCGCCACGGTTAATACAGCAAAGCAGCAGGTTCTTTTTTAACTTTAAGTCCTGAAGCTGCACGCCGGTCAGTCCCGGTGTGTCACAAACAACAAACTCCAGTGCTTCCACACGGTTATCCATCAGTCTGTACAGTGTTTCTATGCTATTATTACTCTTTGAATTTTCCATTGCGCGCACATACTGTAAAATAAATTCTGTCGTAATAAACTTTGGTGAAACGACACTGCCAACATTTAATTCTTCACTGACTTCTTCAACACGGATTCTATTGATTTTAACAATATTTTTAGCATTGGCAACCTTTTTTGCATGTAAAGATAAAAAGAGATTTTCCTCATCAAATCCGGTCAGTGCAACAAAGGCATCTGTTGCCGCAAGATCTTCTTCCTCTAAGAGCTTATTGTCCGTTGCATCTCCATGAATAATCATCGTCTTTGGCAACAGACCGCTTAAAAGTTCACAGCGCTTACGGTTCATTTCAATGATTTTCACCCTTTTATTTGCCTTATTCAAAATCTTTGCAAGATAATAAGACATTGTACCGCCGCCGGCAATCATTACATTTTTAATATTTCTTGTGTGGATTCCAACCTCTTTGCACATCTTATCAACCTCAGCAAGGGGCATAATTACGGAAATATTATCGCCCTTCTTTAAGACAACATCTCCGCTTGGAATGATAATTTCATGATTTCTTTCAATCACACAGATTAAAAAACTTCCTTTAAATGCGCCGCCCACATCAGCAACCTTCATATCTGCAAGCACAGAGCCTTCCGGAATCAGAAAACGAATCATATTCACCCGGTTGTTTGCAAAAGAATCCACTTCCATCGCAGACGGAATCTGAATCAGTCTTGCAATTTCAACTGCCGTTGCCCATTCCGGATTAATTGTCAGCGACAATCCCATTTCCTGCTTAATAAACTGAATATCTTCATTATATTCCGGGTTACGCACTCTTGCCACGGTATGACAGTTTGATGCTTTTTTTGCAATCAGACAGCTGAGCAGATTAATCTCATCACTGTCTGTCACAGCAATAAATAAATCCGCATGCTCAATTCCTGCCTCTTTTAATGTGGAATATACGGTACAGTTTCCTTCAATAACCTGTACATCAATCATTCCCATTACCTTTTTTAATAATTCCGGTGCCGTATCAATAAATGTTACCTCATGTCTTTCTCTGACAAGCTGTTCTCCCAGGGTTGTGCCTACTTTTCCACAACCGGCAATTATAATATTCATTTTAATCCGATACCCTTTCCCTTAACCTCTTCAATATTAGCGCTATGAGTGGCATGCCACTTTTTGTTATATAAAAAATAGCTGTATGCTATGTATTATAACAGATTTCTTAAATAACTCAACAGATTTCTTATTTATAAACTGCAAAAAGTACCCGGAAACACTTCCGGATACTTCTTACTTTATGGTATTTTATTTTTGTTTCCTTACTCTGCTTCTGTCCACAGTCCGTCTGCATTCAGACGATCCCAGTCTACTTCCAGTACGGTTACCATATGCCCCCTGTAACCCATCTGTTCTTTTTCCAGGATATATTTTTGTTTCAAAAGATTATCTAATGCAAGTTTAACCTTCTCATATGGAACATGATTATATTCCGAAACACTCTTTACTGTTTTTCCGTATGTGACCGTCGTTTTCGGTTTATTCCGCAATCTGTTTAAGCTTGTCAGAATTAATTCGTTATAATGATTCTTTTCCTGTGACTGTCTTGGCATCTCCACATAACTGGTTGCCTCTGATTTCAACCTGTTGCTGAATCCGTATTTCACACCATAAATAACTACCTTTTTTTCCAACTCTTTCAAATACTGTACAACTTTTGTAAAATGTGCATCCCCTGTAAATAAAACATAAACTTCTTCGTTTTCTTTATCTGCAACGCTTCTATATATAGCATCCAGCATAATCACATCTGTAAAATCCTTATCTACGCCGTCTTTTTCACTCGCTGTATGAATTACATTTTTAGTCAGGCTTTTCAGACGTTCTAAATCCATGCCGATATTATACTTTGAAAAATCTCCAAATATATACAATCTGCTGATTTCATATTCATCTTCCAGTTCTTTTAACCATTCTTCAATATTGGGTTTCATCTGAAAATTGTTGCGATAGCCATAATACCAATGCTCATAATCTACAAAAATTGCTGCCTTCGGCTTTCCGCCTTTTTTCTTAAACCAAAACACTTCTTCACCCCCTTTAATTTGCTCCCATAAAATACCATACGTATTAATCATACTAAATTTGTATGTAAAAATCAAATAAATTTGCACAAGGCATTTTCACCCCATGCAAATTTATTTTTCATATAAGCCTCATTTCTGAACAGCTTTGCCGCAAAACGATTTCTCATCTGCCCTTAGGGCTATTAAACTTCATCAATCGCCTTGCCGATATCATGACGCATATACTTATTGTCGAAGTTAACCCATTCTGTTGCTTCATAAGCATTGGCACGGGCTTCCTTTAACGTCTTTCCGGTTGCCGTAACACCTAATACACGTCCGCCGTTTGTAACAATTTTTCCGTTTTCGTCAAATTTTGAACCGGCATGGAACAGATAATATCCGTCCTTGTCCTTGAAATTTTCCATTCCCGTAATTTCAAAGCCCTTTTCGTATGCCAGCGGATAACCGTCAGATGCCAGTACAACGCAGACACATGCATTGTCTTCAAACTGTAAGTCAATCTGATCAAGTGTGCCGTCAATGCAGGCTTCAAATACATCAATAATATCATTCTTCATTCTCGGAAGAACAACCTGTGCTTCCGGATCACCGAATCTTGCATTATACTCTAATACCTTCGGTCCTTCCGGTGTCAGCATCAATCCGAAGAAAATAACACCTTTAAACGGTCTTCCCTCCGCTTTCATTGCATCTACCGTTGCCTGATAAACATACTTCTTACAGAACGCATCCACTTCATCTGTATAGAACGGACTTGGTGAAAAATTACCCATACCACCTGTATTTAAGCCCTGATCGCCGTCTTTTGCACGCTTGTGATCCTGCGCAGAAGACATAATCTTAATCGTGTTACCGTCTACAAACGAAAGTACTGACACTTCACGGCCTGTCATAAATTCTTCTACGACAATGGTATTGCCTGCCGAACCAAATTTCTTATCTAACATCAGTTCGTTGACACCAGCCATTGCATCTTCCTTTGTTTCACAAATTAAAACGCCTTTACCGAGTGCCAGTCCGTCTGCTTTTAACACAATCGGATACTTTGATGTTTCAAGATATTTTTTGGCTTCTTCCGGTGATGTAAATGTTTCATAAGCCGCTGTCGGAATATGATACTTCTTCATCAAATCCTTTGAAAATGCCTTAGAACCTTCCAGAATCGCTGCATTCTTTCTCGGTCCGAACACTCTTAAACCTTCTGCTTCAAATACATCAACAATACCGCCGACTAACGGATCGTCCATACCGACAACCGTCAGGTCAATCTGATTGTCCTTTGCAAAGGCTGCCAGCTTATCAAATTCCATTGCTTTGATGTTGACACATTCGGCAACTTCTGCAATTCCTGCATTTCCCGGCGCACAGTAAATCTTTGACACCTTACTGCTCTTTGAAATCTTCCAGCAGATTGCATGCTCTCTGCCGCCGCCTCCTACTACAAGTACTTTCATCTTTTACCTCTCCAATATTTTTATTTCTGATTTGCTATCATATTAATGGCAGCAGGAAGCAGTTTCCACTCTGCCTGTTCCATTACACGTTTCTGAAGGATTTCCGGTGTATCGCCTTCTTCTACCATAACAGGCTTCTGCGCGATAATTTCTCCGGTATCCATTCCCTCATCTACATAATGAACGGTTGCACCTGTTACCTTTACACCTTTTTCAAGCACCGCTTCATGCACGTGCAGACCATAGTAGCCCACACCGCAGAAAGATGGAATCAGAGAAGGATGGATATTAATAATCCGGTGGCTGTACTGGTGTACCATTTCTTCCGGAATCTTAACAAGATACCCGGCCAGAACGATTAAATCCACCTTCAGCTCATTGATCTTTTCAAGCAGCGCCTTATGAAAATCTGCTCTGTCTGCATAGTCCTTCGGAGAAATGCAGAGTGCTTCAATCCCGTTTTCCTTTGCTCTTGTCAGCGCATATGCATTGGCATTGTTGCTGATAACTGCTACAAGCTCTGTATTGGTAATTGTACCGTCTTTTACGGCATCAATAATTGCCTGGAGATTTGTTCCGCCTCCGGAAACCAGAACTGCAACTCTTAGCATACAGTTACTCCCTTCTCACCGGCTTCTACACGACCGATTACGTAACCTGTTTCACCTGCTTTTGCAACAGCGGCTAACACCTTGTCTGCATCTGCCGGATCAACAGCAAGTACCATACCGATACCCATGTTAAAGGTATTGTACATCATCTTTTCTTCGATTTCACCGTCATTCTGAAGCATCTTAAAGATTGCAGGTACTTCATAGCTGTTCTTTTCGATGACTGCATGTACACCGTCATGTAACATTCTAGGAACATTTTCATAAAAACCACCGCCTGTAATATGACTGCAGCCCTTAATCTTTACACCGGCATTTTTAATTTCTTTTAATGTCTTTACATAAATCTTTGTCGGAGCAAGTAATGCTTCACCTAAAGTTTTTCCTAATGCATCATAATATGTATTTAATGCTTCTTCTGTAATCTTAAATACACTTCTTACCAGAGAAAATCCATTGCTGTGTACACCGCTTGATGCAATACCGATTAAAGTATCCCCGGCTTTGATGTCTTTTCCTGTAATTAAATCTTTTTCATCTACAACACCGACTGCAAAACCTGCAAGGTCATATTCGTCTACCGGATAAAATCCCGGCATTTCTGCGGTCTCACCACCGATTAATGCACATTCGGACTGAAGACAGCCGTCTGCAACCCCTTTTACAATCTGTGCAATCTTTTCCGGTTCATTCTTACCGCACGCAATATAATCTAAGAAGAATAACGGTTCACCGCCTGCACATGCAATATCATTAACGCACATTGCCACGCAGTCAATGCCGACTGTATCATGCTTATCCATTGTAAAAGCAAGCTTTAACTTTGTACCGACACCGTCTGTACCGGATACAAGTGTTGGCTTTTCCATATCCTTAAACTTATCCATTGAAAATGCACCTGAGAATCCTCCCAGACCGCCAAGCACCTCCGGACGCATGGTCTTTGCCACATGCTCCTTCATTAATTCAACTGATTTGTAACCGGCTTCAATATCCACACCTGCTTTTTTGTAATCCATTTTTTTCTCCATTCTGCTGCCTTGCAGCTTAATTTTTCTGTAGCGTTCAATCTATAATTATTTTGTATAATTCTTATAACCGACTTCCTGAAGGTGCGCATCTTTTTTCTGTACGCTTTCCTTTAAGCCCGCAGAATAATCCTTTAACTTTGAAAGAAGTTCTGCATCGGATGTTGCAAGAATCTTCGCTGCAAGAAGTCCTGCGTTGGCACCGCCGTTAATGGCTACGGTTGCAACCGGAATACCGCTTGGCATCTGTACAATCGAATAAAGAGAATCCCTGCCGCCTAAAGAAGTGGTGTGCATTGGAATACCAATGACCGGCATCGGAAAAATTGCCGCACACATACCCGGTAAATGTGCTGCCATTCCTGCACCTGCAATAATAACCTTAAATCCCTTTTCTTCTGCTGTCTTTGCATATTCAAAGAATACATCCGGTTCTCTGTGTGCCGAAATGATCGTCATCTCATAAGAGATTCCCAGCTGTTCAAGAATATCTGCTGCCTTTGCCATAACTGGCATATCAGAATCGCTTCCCATCACAATTCCTACTTTTGCCATAACTTGATTCCTCCATTCTGCCGGTTCATACCTGCATTTTGATTTTATTTGTAGTATTATTTAATTGTACTTTGTTTTATATTTTCCGTCAATATCTTAATCCAAAAACTGTTATTTTAAAAACGGTTTGTTTAATTCTTCACAGCCTGCAAGTACAAATCTGCCGTTTTCAATAATGACGGTTTCGCTGCCATCTTCCGATACTGCCGAAATACTGCCGATTTCATCATACGGAATCGTAATGTCCGTATGGCAGTTAAAATATGCTTTTTCCGGCTCGGTCTTTCGCAGTATGGAAATTTCATTATCCCGTGAAATAATTTCCTTACCGTTCGGATTGTATACAATATTGTCTTCCGCTCTGGAATAACATGTATCACCGATTGCAAAATGCGGTCCCATTTTTTCCACAATAAGAATCGGCAGCTTGTATACAATGTCGTATTGATTTGCCATCACATACGCTGTTGTATTCGTTCCGATTGCAAATTCACCGATTGGCAGGGTGTCATGGTTCAATAACACATTTTCTTTAAAATACTGTCTGCCTTTCTGTGCATCATCAAAATTATCACAGGAATAATCCGTGACCATACCATCTTTAAAAGACACCTTTAAATTAATAAATTTCAAATCATTCAGATAAACACTGCTGACATTTAAAATGCCTTCTGTTCCTTTTAAAACGGGAGAGGTAAAGACTTCTCCCAACGGAATGTTGACATCGGCAAGACAGTTTTCAAAAACCGTTTCCTTCTGCGGATTGGTGATTTTCTGCAGAGACACACGCATATCCGTCTGATTATTACCACATCCTTTGACATGCACGTATTCCGCGCTATCCAGAGCATCAATAATGGTCTGCTGGATTTCCTTATACTGATTGTAGTCGAGGGTATTAATCCGCACGATTTCATGAAAGATCTTTTCATATTCGTCCGCATTTTCACTAATTTCCGGCAGCGGGTATGCAATAATCGTAAAGCTTCTTTCCTCGCCTTTAATATATTTGTTGACAACTGCCGAAGACTCGCTGTCATATTTTACAGAAAGCTTCTGCTGTTTTTCATCTAAATGCAGGGCTTCTTTTTTATCTTCCGGCTCAAACGGATTTTCGCCGAACACTTCCATGACCGCAGGACCGCCAAAAACTGCCGCTGCCTCCTTATGCTGTTCATATGCAAAGCGGAGTGCCCCAAGCTTTCGCTCTGTAAACTGCGCATCCAGGTAGAGTGCATTGTCAAAACGATGGTCGTAGTCCATCTGCTTGTTCGGGCTGGTTGCGTAATAACCGATTTTGTGGTGCATGCGCTTATTGATAGAATGCTGTGCTGCACGATATATCGTCGTCTTTAAGCCCATCTGTTCAAACTGACGGATTTCCTCTCTTACCAGCCGTTCAAATCCGATGCAGTAACGGATATTAACCAGTTTCTTTTTGCTGATATCTTTATTGCCCAGTTCAAATCCGATGCGGTATCCTTCCGTAAAGGTCGATGCCATTTGTTCAATCTCTGTCTGGGAAAGCGTATTTAAAAATGCTGCGGTACGAAGTTCATTTTCCGTAATATACTCACCATACCGGTATAAATATCTCAAATCCGTCAAATCGCTGTCCATAATAATGCGCACCGCAAAATCCAGCGACGGGTCTAACTGCTCCCGCACCCTGTACTCGATAAAATCATCGCTGTAATCACTCATATACCAGTAAATGGAATCCTTTAACTGTGCCGCAATATTTTCACCGCCCTTGCAAATGCAGTAACATTCAACAAAAAGTTCTAACAATACCGTAAAATCAGCTTTACGCTGTTCTGCTGCAAACGCGATACACCCGCGCAGTTCTGTATACAAAAACGATAAAATCCTGCCTATGTCTTCTCCAAGCCGTGCACAGGCATAAGATGGATTGGCAAAGCTGTTATCATATTGTTTCCCAATAATGTCTTCATACAAAACCGTATTCCAGTGCTGCAATTCTTCCAATGGCAGTTTATCATATCCACCGGCTTTTCTTTTCTCATTCCATTTATCCACAAGTAAAAGAAATTCTGCCGTGTACGTAAAATATGCTGCCAGTCCGGCATCTTCTATCTCTGAATTTTCTTTAATTTCCGCAATACGATCAATTGCCAGACCGTATCGTTCCTTCAGATTATCTTCAAACATTTACAAATCCTCACTATTCACACTATGCCCATCATCAGCACTGCTACCATAAATATTGCAAAAATACCACACATCAGGGAACCTGCTCTTGAAAATGTATAAAACTTATCTTCTTCTTTAAAGCTTAACAGTCCGATAACCAACCCAATAACAGAAAGCATGAAACTGAGCAGTCCAAGGCTTCCTACCTCGAGTCCGGCATTTCCTTTTGCCTGGAATGCAATATAAATGCCATAGCCAAACGACACCAGTGCCGCCAATCCCATGACTGTTGATATCATGCCCCCCAAGGTCTGGCTTTTATCCGAAAATTTATATTTATTAAAAAGTTTCATGATTTTTTCCTTTTCCTATGAAACTGACACATTTTTTTGTAACACAAAAACGTGAGATAGCCCAATACACCACCGAGTGTATTGAGCATTAAATCATCTACATCAAAACTTCCCACTTTAGATACAAGCTGAATCAGTTCGATTGCAAGACTTAACCCGAATGTATACAGCATACACCCAAAAAACTTAATCCGATGATCTGCAATCAGCGGCAGGCAGAACCCGAATGGCATAAATGCTACCACATTTCCCGCAATATTGGCAAGCACCGCCGTCAGACCAAGCTGCCAGAAGTGATTAACAAACCGCTTGATTTCTTTAAATGGTACAAGATTATACCGGTACGTGCGTGATACATCCGTCCTTCCGAGAATTTCCGCAAAGAACATAAAATATACCAGTGCAGCAATATACGCAATAAAAATCAGCCATTTCAATGTCTTTTTCATTTTTCTATTTTTCACACAATGCCCATACCTTCCTGATACGCTTAAAATAATGTGTCGGATTTATGTGCCAGAAGTCTTGCACCATTTACAATCAGCAAAACTCCTGTTGTAACACCACATACGACTGAAATAATGCCAAAAACAATATTCCCGGCGCCAATTGACTTGATTTTTTTATATAACTTTTCGTCCATACTACTCCTCATTTATTCAATTCTTCGATAAAATCAGTATTGTGACACCTGCGGCACAATACTGTTGTATGAACAAGCTTTCGTTTATGGCTTGTTCATACTTCTCCTACTTATTCCGCTACTAATTCCTTATGCTTCCTTCGCACCGTATTCTTCATAATACTTGTCAATGGCAGCCTTAATTTCATCATCAATAACCACCTTGCCGTTGCAAGGCTTGTTGTATAAATGTTCTACAACGTCTGACATGCTGACAATTGCATTTGCCGGAAAACCGTACTTTTCCTGAATTTCAACAAGGGCACTCTTTTCGCCTTTGCCACGTTCCATTCTGTTTAAAGACACCATTAAGCCTTTGATTGTCACATCGCCCTGTGCCTGAATAATCGGAAATGTTTCTTCGATGGATTTACCGGAAGTTGTTACGTCTTCAATAATAACTACTTTATCTCCGTCTTTAATCGGGCTGCCCAGTAAGATACCTGCATCGCCGTGGTCTTTTGCTTCTTTTCTGTTAGAGCAGTAACGGATTTCTTTACCGTAAAGTCTGTGATATGCCATGGTTGTTGCCACGCTTAACGGAATACCCTTGTAAGCCGGTCCGAACAGCACATCAAAATCATCACCGTAGTTATCGTGAATTGCCTTCGCGTAATACTCACCCAGCTTTTCAAGCTGTGCACCCGTTACATAAAGTCCTGCATTCATAAAAAACGGGGACTTTCTGCCGCTCTTTAAAGTAAATTCACCAAACCGCAACACATTGCAGTCTACCATAAATTCTATAAATTCCTGTTTGTACTGTTCCATAATCTATAAAGCCTCCTGTTTGTAATACTTTTAACAATTTTTAATATCTTTTTGATGTTGGCGACAAAAGGTCACTTACCCACCTATAAGCAGACTTATGTGGTTTTAGACCTTCTGACCATGACATTTCTTTTTTATTCTAGCATAAATTTCCCGGTGTTTCAATATATGGTTGTTTTTGGAAGAAAAAGGGCAATTTGCAATACAAACTGCCCAACCGATATATACAGCCGAAAAGAAAGTCTGTTTCTACACCCGGCCGGCATACTCTTATACGATAAATTTTTCAACCTGTGACTTTAATACATCTGCCGATGCATGTGCCTTAGAAGCTTTTTCTTTAATATCTGACGATTTTTCAACCACAACAGTTGTCTTTTGTGCAATATCCGTTGTACCGGAAGCTCCCTCCGATGCCGCCTTACTTACGTCACCAATACCATTCATTACCCCACTGATAGAAGCAAGCAATTCTTCTGAAGAGGCCGAAAAATCCGTAACCAGTTCGTCAACCTTTTGCGCATCATCATTATACGAATCTGCCATTTGTGAAAAGTCTTCCAGATTCTGTACAACATCTGTTCCGACAAATTCAAGCAGTCTTGCAGAATCCCCTGCAAGATTATCAACCGCACCCACAACACTTTGTGTTACTTCCTGAATATTAGAAACCGTTTCCTTGGACTGTTCAGCAAGTACACGAATCTGCTCGGCAACAACCGCAAAGCCTTTTCCGGCTTCTCCTGCCCTTGCCGCCTCAATGGATGCATTAAGAGCCAAAAGATTCGTCTGTGCCGTAATCCCCATAATAGATTCTGCCAGTATGCCAATCTGGTCTACGATTTTAATATCTTCCAGTGCCTTTGTCAGATGGTCACTAATGTCTTCATGAATTTCATGTGTATGTTCATATTTTTTCTGCGTTGTATCCTTAATCACAACTGCACGGTCACGGATACTGTCTGCTTCAAGCGCACCATCCTGTGAACGTGTTGCAATGCTTTTCGCTGCCGTTTCAATTTCATGTGACATTGCATCAATCTGCTGTGAGGATGCCGCTGTTTCTTCCATGGCTGCTGCCAGTTCCTGTGTTGTGGCTGACACCTCTTCAATTTCATGGTCAAGGGACCGGACATTTTCATCAATCTCCTCAACCATACCGCTGATATTCGATGCTTGGCCTTTTACCTCACCAATCAGTGTACCTACTTCACAACGCATATTTTCAAGAAATACCGAAAGCTGCCCAAAATCGTCTTTTCTCTTTAAAAGCGCCGGGGCAGTCGGCTGTGAAAAATCTCCCCGTCCCATTGTCTTTATAGAAACTACCGCTTTCTTTAACGGCACGGTAATACTGCGTGTAATGACAATCAGCAGGATAATCAGTAAAACTTCAACTGCAATGACCAGACCAATAAAAATTCCTTCCCTGCTGAGCACATAAGCCGCATATTCTGACCGTATACCATCTATTTTTTCATCAATATAATCCGTATAATTTCCTGTTCCGATAACCCATTCAAATGGTGCAAATGCCTTGCTGTAAGAACGTTTAGGCTGATTATCGGTTTCACCCTCCTTCGGATAAACATAGTCTGTAAATCCTCCATCAGCCTGCTTTCCTACACGGATAATCTCTTTTACCATTTGGTAACCGTTGCCATCCTTTGTTTCCAGACGATTCGTTCCTTCTGTCTGACTGCCAAGCAGCACAACATTGGTTCCATCATACTGATCAACCCAGAAATAGCCGCCATCCCCATATCGGAGCTGACGTATCTCATCTGCTGCCAGTTTTTTTGCCTCTTCTCTGGTATACACCCCTGCTTCATACTGTGTGTAAATGTTCTGGCACAATGAAATCACATTGTCAACCTGATTCTGAATCATCTCATCATAAGATGCACGCTTATCTGACTCTATCGTTTCCAGTGCCTTTGTCTGCATCGCCTTCATAGATTCTGTCGAAAAAACAACACATGCCGTCATTGCCAAAAATGCGGCCAGCATTACAATAATCAGCTTTGTTCTTACCTTTACATTATTCATACTCTTTACCTCTTTCCCCATAATAATCCTGCTGTCATTGTTTCCCGTTCGTCCTTACTCACATGCATTTTCAATGTACAGACCACACACCGGAATCCAACGTACAAAAATGCATTTGTCCTTCCCAGGTTTCTGTCTCCCATCACGTACAATCTATATTTATTATGTCACTTTTTACACACTTCGTCAATTATTTATCATTATTTATTCTTTCCCTTCTTCCACCAACTGTCCAAGCTGCGCTGCTGCTGTTCCCGGCACATATTTTTCCTGACACTGAATCATTTTTTTGCGGTTTTCCTGTTTTTGTAATAACAGAACTGCCGCGGTCAGCTCCTCTTTGGGATTGGTGACTGCCAGTGCCATGCCTGTCTTTTTAAAAAACTGCATATTCTTTGTTTCACAGCCCGGAATCGGACAGATGTGAATCAGTGGAATCCGTGCAGCGGCGGCTTCCGTGCTTGAAAGCCCACCCGGCTTTGTAATAAAGATACTGCCTGCCTTTAAATACAGCGGCATCTTATCAGTATATCCGACCAGTTCAATTTTGTCCGCATACCGCTTCTGCAGCCGGCTGTACAGCTGCTGATTGTTTCCACAGACCATAATCAGCTTACATTTATGCAGGGAACGCACACGGTAAAGAATTTCCACAACTTCCTCCAACGCACCAGCCCCCATGCTGCCGCCCGCAATTAATAAATACTCTTTTGCAGGATCCAGCCCCAGCTGTCTTTTGGCTTCTTCCGGTGAAATGCGCTCTACACCCGTGTCCGCCGTCGGTATCCCAAGCGGATATAACTTTTCTTTTGGAATTCCGTATTTCCTGAATTCCGGTATCAGCTTTTCTGACGGAATCACAACATCATCGCAGTCGGTTTCTTCCGTAAACGGAATACATGCATAATCGGTAGCCACAAAAATACTTGGCGGCACTTCCATCCCCATTTTTTTCATATTTGTGATAATCTCCGCCGGATATAAATGCGGTGTAATGATGACATCTGCCGGATGTCGTAAAAGATACTCCTGTAAAATATATGCCATTTTACGGTTAATATAATAAACCGGTGACGGAAACGGCAGACGGCGGTATAATTCTCCCAGCCGGTATACGAATCCGAAAAGCGTGCTGTTTTTCTGTACCAGACCGATATACACTTTATCAATCACACCTGCCAGTCTGTTACTTTTTAGCTGGTAAGGATTTATCATTACCACCTGATGTCCCTGTTTTTGGAGCTGTTTTTGGACTGCTGCCCCTGCGGCATTATGTCCACCGCCTGTTCCGCAGGATAAAATTAAAACATTCATCGGTATCACCTCTTTATCCACAATAACTGAAATGTCATTTTTTCACGTTCTTCCTGGCTCATATGCATTTTAAGCAGTATCAGCAGCGATATCAATCCTACACCGATATGCACGGCTTTGGGCAGATTAGTCTCTGAAAATACAATGATGAGCCAGTTTACAATGTATACCGCTACGGTTCGGTAAAAGTTCGGTGAAATCTGTATTACCAGTGAAAAGAATAAAAAACACACCGCAAGAGAAAGTACCGGATACCACATCGGTATCAGTCCGAGCAGACTGCCAAAACTGACTGCAATTCCCTTTCCACCTTTAAAATGATGCCAGACAGGGAAAATGTGTCCCGCTACCGGTGCTGCCAGCACCAGTGCCAGTCCGTTGCTTTCTGCTAAATTCATCTGTGTCATGTGAACATAGGCATAAACCGGGACAAAGCCCTTTGCCATATCAAAAATCAATGTGCAGATTCCGCACCAGAACCCGCCGTATAAAAATGCGTTTGCCGTTCCCGGATTGGCATCCCTGCTCTGCTCAATTGCATTTTTTCTACCAAAAATTCTGCAAAATACTTCCGCATATAATACACTGCCGGATAAATATCCAATCAATGCATATATTACTGCATATGGCATCTTTTTCCCTCCTGATTACGCTCTGATATTTGTATTTTCATTATGGCACTTCCCGCCTTTTTCGTCAATTCTTTGTCAGACTAACAGCTTTAGAAAAGCAGGGTCTGTCCACTTGGACATTCCCTGCTTTTGTTGGTGCCTGATATTTATTTAAAAATATTTTTAATTTTTTGCAGACTGATACGCACTCGTATATGCCGCCTTTATGGCATTGCTGGACTTTGTCGCACCCGATACACCATCCACACCACTGACACCACCGTTTGCAAGAATCGCTCCCGGAACTTTGGCATTTGCCTGTGAGAAAAACATTTCATCTGCGCCGCCTGCCGTTGCGGATGCGGATACGCCTGTAACGGCATCACCTGAAATTGTCACAACAACCGTAACCGTGTATCCGTATGTATCGCATACGGCAGTTCCCGTATAATCGCCGTCCGCCTTAAATGTTCTCGGTGCTTCTGTCGGTTTTGGTGCTGCTTCTGTTCTTTCTTCCGCCGTCTGACCCGCACTGCCGCTGTCCGAACCCGAACTTCCGCCCGCACTGCTGTTTGTATCATTTCCGCTGTCTGATGTCGCGCCTGAACTTCCGGAGTTCTGACTGTCAGCGTCCTGTTTTCCCTGTCCGTTTTCCTCACCGGCTGTATTTTCAACTGCCGCCGCTGCCGCATTTTCACCGTCCTGCGCGTTCTCGTTCTCCTGTACTTCCTGTGATTCACCTGCACTATCACCGGATTCGCCCGAAATCTGCTGTTCCTGTGTCACACCGTCCGCATTTGAAGCTGTTGCCGTTGTGCCTGCTTCTCCGTTCTTTTTTACACCTTTTTCTGTCTGTGTCTGACTCAGTGTTTTATCTGCCGCCGTTTCCTGTGCAGACACTTTATTTCCGTTCCGCATAAAACACATTGAAAATGCCACAGTACACACAAGCACTGCACACACAGATACTGCCACACTGACTTTCTTTATAAAAATGCTGTCGGCATCCGGATTTTTTGTAAGCACCCATTTACGGATACGCATCGCCGCATATCCTGCAAATACGATACTGTATACAAGCACATTTACGGCATACATGTGTAGTCCCATGCGCGCATACGGAATATTAATCAGCATAATATGTACATATAAAAGTCCATAAAATACATAGGCGCTCCGCTGAATCTGCTTCCACTTTTTCGGATTCATCTTTTTGCGGACTGCCGGAAATGAAATCACCGTTAATCCAATCATCAATACAATCAGCATCAGACTGATCACCGCTGCACACCGCTGGACTGCCGGTAATGCCGCCGGTGCCGAAAATAACATCTTAAAATATGTCATGCCATAGGTCAGGTTGTGCGAAAGCACCAGAATTGCCGCCATAATGGACAATTCCCCGCGAATCCGCATGAGCGGTCCGATAAGCTTTGAACCTCTCGGTAATGCACCTGTTATCATGACAATGATAAAAAATGCCGTTCCTATCGTTCCCTTTGCAAAAATGCCCACAATATTCTGCCGTACAAACTGCGGCATTGCCACCGTGCGCAGGCTGAATATAACAATCGTTACAACTGCCGCACCGATGTAAAAAATATTGGGATACTGCTTTAGCTTGTCTTTTAAAAAGTATACAAATAAGGAAGCTATCACAAGCGCAATAATCAGTAACATAATTTCTCCTTTATCAAGTTCGTTTTTTATTATCCAAGTTAGAAAGATGTACTACTGTTAGCTTTTTCTAACTCTGCTCTATCATAAATATAGAATCCTTTTCTGTCAAGGTCTGTTACTGACAATAATTATCAACTACTTTTTCAAGACATTTACGGTGTAATCCGAGGTAAAATTCTGTGCAATTCCCTCAGAAATATAAATCTGATTGTCTTTTGTAAGTAAAATGACATCAAAATCCAAATCCGTATTTTCATAAAAGCTTTCTGCCTTTTGAAGTCCCATTACAAAAAATGAGGTAGACAGCGCATCTGCCTTTGTTCCGTCTGCACACACAATCGTAACAGACGTCAAATCGCTGTCTGACGGATACCCGGTCTTTGGGTCGATAATGTGGTGGTAAGTCACTCCGTTTTCTTCAAAATAACGCTCATATCCACCGGATGTAATGACTGCTTGATTGCTGGTTTCCAGAATGCCAAGATACTGATTGCCTCCCTGCGGACTCTGAATGGCTACGCGCCATGCCGTACCGTCCGTTTTCGTGCCGAGTGTCTGCACATTGCCGCCGAGATTGACCATGCCGTGTTCAATGCCGTATTCCTTAAAAATCTGCATGACACGGCTGGACGTATACCCCTTTGCAATACCGCCAAAATCAATCTGCGCATTATTTTTTAAGACCAACTCATGGTCCTTTAACGATACATTTTCATAGGATACTCTTTTTAACGTTTCCTGTAATTCGTCCACCTGCGGCACTTTGTAATTTTTCGTGGTAAATCCCCACAGCTCCATAACCGGATAAATAGTAATATCAAATGCACCGTCCGTCTTTCTTGAAATTTCAAGGGACTGTTCCACTAAATATACCGTTTCGTCAGACACCGTGGCACTTCCCTGCGTATTGGCAATTGTGACGTCACTGCCCGTATTTCCCACCGAAAACATCGCATCCAGTCTTTGAATTTCATGAATTGCTGCCGTCACGGCATCTTGTGCCTTTGCTCCGTATGCCGTCAATGACATGTAGGTATCCATTGCAAAAATATCGGATGAATATTTCTCATTTTCCGAAACACTTTCGCTCTGCACGCTGTCCGTCTTTTTGCCGCATGCCGTCATGCCTGCCACCAGTATCACGCACATTGCGGCGACGGCTGTCCGTTTTAATATAATCGCTGCTTTTTTTCTTTTTGTATTTCTTTCATTTACGATTCTTCTCATAATAATCCTCACTTCTAAGCAACTTGTTGCGAAGCGGCGATGAGAAATTCGCACAGGCGATTTCTCATCTGCCATCATAGCTATTTGTTTTTGCTCAGAAACAAATAGCTGTGTGAAAAATCAGCACATCAGTGTGATTTTTCACACTAGTTTCTGTCCATTCTGACCATGGTTAGTCACGTAAAACTATATGCCACATCGTTGGAATTGTCAAGCTGCTACATCGAGTCCAAAATCCACAAAAAAATACCGCATAAAGAGAATCGTTTTTGCTCTCTTTATGCGGCAGTTTTTATTTATAATGTGTTTACTTTCTCAAACTTCTTACGCCATTACCGGTGCTTTCTTTTGAATCACCGCTTCAACAGCATCTACACTGATTTCTGCAACATCGGCAATCTGTTCTAATGTATAACCCTTTTTATACATATTCAGAATGAACTTTTCACTCGTTTTCTCTGTTGCCCGTTCTTCAGCTCTTTCTTCGATTCCTGCACTCAGATTACACATAACTCTCACGTCCTCTCTTATTTCATTACTGACCGGGATATTATATTCATGTTCAATTATATCCAGTTTTTCCTGCTCTTTCAACCCGCTTGAAAGAAGTGTACCGATTAAACGGTGCAATTCGTACTTTTCATCATGCTCCGGTAATTCATCTGTAATACCAATCAGCACGATGTTGAGTAAATCCATATTTCCTTTCCAATCGTACGGCTCTAACATTTCATCTTTGATAAGGTGGATATGGCTCATGCTGTTTGAAGCCATGTTCATACAAATCCAGATACTGAATACCTGTTTTATATCGTCATAATTCGTATTGACAAAATCCCTCTCTTTCTGCGATGAAACAAGTCTGCTCACATAAAAGACCGCCCGGTTATATCTGTTTTTTCTGTATTGGTCAAGCCTGGTTCAACGGGTACAATCCCAATCTTTGGCTCACCCTCAATGTACTTTACTGCATCTTCCGGCTTCATTTCCTTAAACTCATCCACCGTCTTAACCAAAATGTGTGCCAAAATATTTTTTTGTGCCAGTATTCTTTTGACACGGGTATCATACTGCACCTTATCTCCCGCCGCACTGACTGCATTTGTTATTTCTGTATTCAAGGCATTCCCCTCCTTTTGTAACATTGTAAATCTGCAAAAGCCCCCTTTGCCTTAATACTATTATAAGCGGGTATTTCTGTGGAATCAACTGAAATTTCTATTAAATATTTTGTTAATATCGCAAAAAAATACCGCATAAAGAGAATCTGTTCGACTCTCTTTATGCGGGGATTTTATTTACAAACCATGTCTGCACAGTATTCTGTTATTCCAGTTTTAATATTTAAACTACAGATAGTATTCCATTGGATATGTCGGATAAGCGATTTCCTCCAGCTGATCCATCGTAACTAACCCTGCCGGAGCGCGCAGCACTGCCGGAATCCGGTTGACAATCGTTGCACAGGTATGCTCAACCGTTGCCGGTTTTACAACATGGAATTCCGTATCCGGTTCACCTGTAATCTTCCAGTCGCACATATCACCATCGTCCGGACCATAAACCTTGCCGATACACTGTGTTTCAATAACCGGTCCCTGGAATGTTTCGGTAGTTACAACTGCCGCCATACCGATACAGTTGCCTTTCGGTATCGTTGCATTCATGGTTGATGAGAACAAATCACTGTCATGGAAATACGGTACACATTTCTGTGTCTGGCTCTTAATCGTCCAGCCCATTTTTGATGCAAGTGCCTCATTGGAATTCCATACATAAGAAGGTTCAATCTCCTCCGGGTGTGCAATCTGTTTTTCAAATTCTTCCGGTGTTAAGCCTACGCCGTGAGCTTTTGCAAGTGCCAGTCCGTAATCTTCTACGTTATAGCTGACTGCGCCTTCAATTTTTTCAATCTTGTGACAGCCGCCTGCTACCATGCCGACCATATTCACCCAGAAAATATCTTCCATGCCGCTTCCTACAAAAGTACAACCGTTTTTCTTGGCGGTAACATCTAAGATATTGGCACGAACCGGGTCTGTTGTCCAGCAGTACGTTGCTTCTTCACAGGTTGTAATCACACTGATTCCACGTGTCAGACATTTCATATAATGCGGAAAGCAGTCACTTACCAGACTAAACAGCGTTACAACGGCAATATCCGCATCCGTGTTGTCAAGCACTTCTTCCGCATTGTCGCTGATTAATACGCCGGTCTTTACACCCAGTCCCGCATAATCGCCGATATCCATGCCGACAATAGACGGATTACAGTCGATTGCACCGACAATCTGACAGCCGGTTTCATACAGGTACCGCATTGTGTACTTGCTCATCTTGCCACAGCCATACTGAATTACTTTAATCTTCTCCATAACATCCTCCAATTCTACACCGCTTCCTTTTAAAATCTGTGTCCTGCGGTGCAAGGACAGTTTCAGACGAATCCTCATTCACGCTTTCGCTTTTCACTATTCAGCATATATTACGCGAACTGATTGTTAATTATTTAACTTTCCGTTGTATTCAGTATAATGTCTAATCTTAGATGAGAGTCAAGCCTATTTTTCCATTTTTACCGGCACCTGAAGCCGCAGATACATCGAGCGCTTGCGGCTGTCAAAGACGTTCATTTCCATAATTTCTTCGCAAATATAATCACCGCAGATTTGATAGCCGTGTTCGCGGCAGTACGCCAAAAGCTTTTTCGCACAGTCGCGTTCCTCATCAAAATCTTCCGTATAAATACATGCATACATGCCATTCTCGATTGTCTGCACACAGTCTTTCATCGGAAAATCATCATCTACAAAGATAAAGATTTCTTCCGAATAAAATGTCAGTTTTTCAAACAGCTCCCGCCGCATAATCGTCCCTGCATTGCAGTAATAAACCTGCGGAATATGAAATTCCATCAGCTTATTTTTTAACTGCTTTAAAATCAATTCGTACATATCAATGTTATAATCGTAAAAATTGGTATCCACACACATCGAGTAAATCGTCCTGTCCGGTATGTATTCCAGTGTAATCGTGCCGCTTTTCGGCGATTTCTTATACCGTTCAATGCTTGCAACCGTCCTGTCAATCGCCTGCATTTTAAATTTTAATTCCTGCATCTGGACAACCGTCTGTTCCCTTTTCTGCCGTAAAATCTGCTCAATCAGATTAATATCCTGTTTATCGAACAATTCTTTAATTTCTTTTAATTCCATGCCCAGTTCTTTCATGTACTGAATCATATCAAACCGGGCATTCTGCTTGATGTCATAATACCGGTAATGTGTTTCCTCGTCTGTGTAATACGGTATCAGCAGTCCCATTGAATCATACAGCCGCAGTGTCGGTACGGTTGTGCGGTTGATTTTTGCCATTTCACCGATGCTGATATATCTGTCTTTTTTCTCCATATAATTTTTCATTCCTATTTTGCAGACATTTTAATGCCAAAAAATAAACCCTAATGTAACATTAGAGTTTATTTTATCATAAATATTCTTATTTTTCCAATCCGGGACTGCTTTTTATAGTTTTACATTAACCCCGACCATCCTCGTAAAATTACACGGGCATATATAAAAATACCCTGTATGCCGGTCTGACATATTCTTTTACATTCCAATATGAATCTGTTATTTATCCCCACACCTTTTCTGCAATTTCCTTTACCAGTGCCAGCTTTGCCCACTGTTCTTCTTCTGTAAGCTTGTTGCCGATTTCACAGGAAGCGAATCCGCACTGCGGACTTAAATACAGTCTGTCTAACGGCACGTATTTTGCCGCCTCATGGATTCTGTCAATTACTGCCTGCGCATCTTCCAACTTCGGGGACTTTGTTGTAACCAGTCCAAGTACAACTTTCTTATCACCCTCTACATATTTTAACGGTTCAAATCCGCCGGAACGCTCGTCATCAAATTCCAGATAATATGCATTGACGTTTTCCTTTGCAAATAAAGTCGCCGCTACGCTGTCATAAGCACCGCTGCTTGCATAGGTAGAATGGAAATTGCCGCGGCATACGTGTGTATTGACAATTAAATCTTCCGGCTTTCCCTCAAGCGCGCTGTTATTAATCTCTAAAAGCTGTTCCTTAATCTTTTCAAGTCCCTTTGGTGTTACGCCGAATAATTTACAAGCCGCCGGGTCTACCACCATGCCCCATGAGCAGTCGTCCAGCTGAAGATTTCTACAGCCTGCCGCATAAACCTCTTTGATAAATTCACGGTATCCTTCGGCAATATCCTTTGCCACTTCTTCCTGCGTATCGTAAAATTTCTTGGTATTGCTCCATGCAAAAGGCATAATCATCTGTTCCAGAAACTGTGCCGGTGCCGGAATGGTCAGCTTTGCAACCGTATTTTCATCTTCCAGTGCCTTTACAAATTTAAAATGCTCTACAAACGAATGATTTTTCTTATAAGAAATCTTTCCTGTCACATATGTATCATCAATCATTGCAGCTTCACCGTGGAACGGAAGTCCCGTTTCGGTTTTGCTGTGTCCGACTCCGTCAAATGCCCACATAAAATCCAGATGCCATGTTGCACGGCGGAATTCTCCGTCTGTAATAACGTGATAACCTGCCTCCTTCTGCTTTGCAACCAACTCTGTAATTGCCTTATCTTCTGTCTTTTTCAATTCCTCTGCGCTCATTGCTCCTGCTTCGTAATCCGCTCTTGCTTTCTTTAAATACTCCGGTCTTAAAAAGCTTCCTACAAAATCATATCTGAAAGGTGTATATAACTGGCTCACTTTATGTTTCCTCCTGCTTCCTTTGTTTTGTCGTATTATAACGGACATTTTCCTATCTGTATAATATGAATTCATTAAGGTTGTCCATAGTTTAAAACTATATCTGTAAGCTAAAAAAATGTAAGCCGCACTGACAGCCTACACTTTTTATCACCACTCCTGATAACGAGCTTACACTTTTTTTAACTCTGCACGAAACATAATCTTTCTCGTTCCGGTTAATTTTTCAAAATCAATTTCATACGACTGGGTGGACAGATTGATGTCTACAATCGTCCCGACACCGAAAATTTTATGTTCTACTTTATCGCCCACATCAAACGTCTTTTTCGGCAGCATCTGCGGTGTGGTCTGACCGTTTTGGACGACATTTCCAACACATTCCAGCAGGTTGTAGTCAATATCCTGTATAAATGCCGACGGGCGCACCGGAAAGCCTTCCGACTTTGCCGCATAACTGCTTAGATACAGCCGTGTCTTTGCCCGTGTCACCGCCACGTAAAACAGCCGCCGTTCTTCTTCCAGCTCATCTTCATTGCGCAGACGTCTGCTTGGAAACTGCCCGTCTACCAGTCCGCAGATAAACACAATGTCAAATTCCAGTCCCTTTGCCGTGTGAATCGTCATGACTTTTACAACATTTTTTTCATCGTCATCGTCCTGTGCCGTAAACAATGCAAAATGCGCCAGCAGTTCTTCCAGCGAAAGCTTATCCTGATTTTCCGCTTCCATTGCGGCAATGGCTGTTATCAGTTCCGTCACATTATCCAGCCTTCGCTGTTCCACATCCTGCTCCAGTTCCTCGCGGTATCCGAAATCCAGTACCCGGTTAACAAGCTCTTTGCATGAATACTTATCATATTCTTTGTGTAATTCCGATATATTTTTATAATAAGCAGCAAGCACTTCTTTTTTTACAGTACCCTGTTCAATCTGTTCGCCGAGTGCCTGAAACAGTCCAATTTCGTGTTCTGCGGCATATTTTTTCAAATCTTCTATGGATTTCTTGCCGAAACCCTTGCGCGGTCTTTTTATCGTCCATAAGAAATCCAAATCATTCGGTGCATAAACCATGCGCAGATAGGCAAGCACCGTACGGATTTCCTCCGAATCATAAAATCTTGCGCCGTTTAAAATCTTATACGGGATTTTCTTTGCAAGAAAGGCTTCTTCCAACGCCCTTGTCTGGGAAGCCGCACGCACAAGCACCGTGTGGTCTGCATATTTTTTCCCGGTTGAAACCGCCGCGTCTATCTGTTCTGCAATCCATACCGCTTCGTCTTTTTCATACGGCAGGCAGTTATACACCGGCTTTGCGCCATGTGGATTTTTGGTATACATCTGCTTTTCCAGACGGTTCTGGTTCTTCTCAATTAAAGAATTTGCCGCCGCTACAATCTCCGGCGTACTGCGGAAGTTACGGCTTAACGAATAATCCACAACATTTTCATACCGCTCATTAAAATGCACCATATATTCCACATCTGACCCGCGCCAGCCGTAAATGCACTGGTCGTCATCGCCCACGACTGTCAGGTTATGATATTTTCCGCTTAATAAATAAAGTAAATATTCCTGATTTTTATTTACGTCCTGATATTCGTCACAAAGCAGATACTGACAGCGTCCCTGCCATTTTTCGAGTGCCTCTTTATACTGCGTGAGAATGTAGATTGCAAACTGTATGATATCCTCAAAATCCAGCACATAATTATCGCGCTGTTTTTTCAGATAAGAATAGTACACCTGATAAAACGGATCTTGTGTGTGAATGATTTTCTTTTGCAGGGCTTCCCTGCCGGTATCCAGCATCAGCGGAATATAGGCTCTATCCTGTTTTTCCTCACAGATTCTGTCCGCATATTCCTTTGCCGTAAAATCTTTTAACGAAAATCCCCGTTCATCGGCGACTTCACGAATCAAATCCACCTGCGCTTTCTTATCCAGAATCACAAAAGTCTTCGGATAAGAAAGGCGGTAGATTTCTTCTTTTAGAATTAAATTACAATATCCATGAAAGGTTCCCGCATAACACGTTGCAAAGTCCCCTATCATTTTTTTCAAACGGTACTTCATTTCATTCGCCGCCTTATTGGTAAATGTCATGGCAACGATGGACGACGGCTCGACATACAGCTCCAATATCAGATAGACGATTCGTTTCGTCAGTGCAAATGTCTTTCCCGAACCCGGTACCGCACGCACGCGGATATTGCCTTCTGTTGCTTCTATAATCTGCTGTTGTTCCTTTGTTGCCTGTCTTTGTGACATTTTCTACCTCCTGCGCCGCTTCCACTCCGCAGCGTCAGCGGTTTTTATTTTACACATCCAATCAGTTCATGAATGTCTTCAATGTTATTTTTCTTCATATAAGCGGCGATGCCGTCTACAATCTCAACGGTTGCTGTCGGATTATGGAAATTTGCCGTGCCGACAGCTACTGCACTGGCGCCTGCCATGATAAATTCAAGGGCATCTTCTGCGGTTGCGATACCTCCCATGCCGATGATTGGCAGACGGACTGCATTGGCTACCTGATAAACCATGCGGACTGCGACCGGTTTTACTGCCGGACCGGACATACCGCCTGTTTTATTGGCAACTGCAAATGTTCTCCTGTTAATATCAATCTTCATGCCCGTAATCGTATTAATCAGTGAAACCGCATCAGCGCCGCCCGCTTCTACTGCCTTTGCCATTTCCGTAATATCGGTTACGTTTGGGCTTAACTTCATAATAACCGGGTGCTTTGCGACCTTTTTCACTGCCGCCGTAATCCGTTCTGCCGAAGCCGGATTCTGACCGAAAGCAATACCGCCTTCCTTGACATTTGGGCAGGAAATATTGATTTCAAGCATGTCCACCGGCTGTTCGCTTAACTTTTCCACCGCATCGACATAATCTTCCTCTGTTTTTCCACAGACATTGACAATAATCTTTGTATCATACTGCTTTAAAAACGGAATATCTCTTGAAATAAACGTATCCAGTCCCGGATTTTGCAGACCGATTGCATTAATCATGCCGCCGTAGGTTTCTGCAATACGCGGTGTCGGATTACCCGGCCACGGTACATTGGCAACGCCCTTTGTCGTTACGGCACCGAGCTTATTCAAATCAACGTATTCTGCATATTCCATACCGGAACCAAACGTGCCGGAAGCGGTTGTAACAGGATTCTTCCATTCAACTCCTGCAATATTTACGGATAAATTCATTACAGTTCTACCTCCTCTGCGTTAAATACCGGTCCTTCTTTGCAGACTCTTTTGTTATGTACCTTCGAATGGTCGTCTACCTGTGTGGACTTGCATACACAGGCAAGGCACGCACCGATTCCGCATGCCATTTTTTCTTCTAAGGACAGGTAACATTCCAGTCCGTTTTCTTTTGCATACTGCTTAATAGCACGAAGCATCGGTGTCGGACCGCATGCAAATAAAATGTCACCTTCAATGCCGCATGCCTTTACGGCATCCAATACATTGCCCTTTGTTCCGGCACTGCCGTCTTCTGTTGCCAGATACACTTTACCGTATGCTTCAAATTCATCATTTAAAAACAATTCATCACGATACCCTAAAACAATGCTCTTTTCACAATCTAACTGCTTTGCCAGCTCCAACATCGGCGGAATCCCGATACCGCCGCCAAACAAGATCGCTTTACGTTCCTTTGATACCTTTGAAATGTCATAGCCGTTGCCAAGCGGTCCCTGTACTTCAAGGGTCTGTCCGGCGTGCATGGTTGCAAATTCCTGTGTGCCTTTTCCGATTGCCCGGTATACAATGCGCAGGGTATCACCCTCAATGCCGCAGATACTGATTGGGCGCGGAAGAAGCCGCGAACCGTCGTTAGAATAGACGGACACGAACTGTCCCGGCTTTGCTTCCTTTGCAATATTTTTTGTTGAAAAACACATTTCATAAATGTCCGTTGCGATTTCATCTGCACGTACAATCGTTACTTTTTCTCTATATGCCATTTCTGCTCCTCATTTCCGCCTACTTGTGTAATGCACCGTTAATGTCGGCAATCATATCGAGTGCCGCCTGTCTGGAAGCTTCTGCGAAATGCTCCTCACCGAATTTTGCGTACTGTTCCTTTGTATAAGCCGCAATAATGCCTCTTGAGCTGTTGACAATCGCACCTAAACCGTCTTCGTTAAAGAAATGTACCAAATCCTCTGCCTTACCGCCCTGTGCACCGTAACCCGGTACTAAAATATAAGCCTTTGGCATAATCTTACGCAGGGTCTTGCCCATTTCCGGATACGTTGCACCGACAACGGCTCCGACATAGCTGTAGTCATCACCCATACATTCACTGCCCCACTCGGCAACCTTTTCACCTACCAGTTCATAGAGCGGTCTGCCGTCAATTAAACGGTCCTGAAATTCGCCACTGGACGGATTGGAAGTCTTAACAAGAATAAAGATACCCTTCTTTTCTTCCTTGCAGACCTTTACAAACGGATCAATGCCATCTGAACCCAGATACGGATTCACCGTTGCAAAATCTTCGTTAAATGCGGAAAGCTTCTTGCTTCCAACCTGCACCTTTCCCAAGTGTGCAACGGCATACGCTTCTGATGTCGAACCGATGTCCCCACGCTTTACGTCACCGATAACGACCATGTCCTTTGACTTACAATAATCTACGGTCTTTTGGAATACCTTCATGCCTTCAATGCCAAACTGCTCATACATTGCAACCTGTGGCTTGACTGCCGGTACAATATCATAAATATTATCTACAATCGCCTTGTTAAACTGCCAGATTGCTTCTGCCGCACCTTCTAATGTTTCACCGTATTCCGCAAATGCGGCTTTCTTTAAATGTTCCGGTATAAACTTCATCATCGGGTCTAATCCGACTACAACCGGTGCGTTCTGCTTTTTAATTTTGTCTACTAACTTGTTAATCATTTTTGTCTTCCTCTTTCTGCCGGTACAGGCGTATTTATTATATGAGTTTTGGAACGTCTTTGTCTACTATAATTTCACAGCCCGGCCTGTATGAATATACAACTTTGCCGTCTGACATTGTATATCTGACTCTGCCCTTAACTGTCTTTCCGTTAAACGGTGTATTTTTTCCCATGGATGCAAACAGGGTGCTGTCAATCACATATTCTTCATTTGGGTCGATAATCGTAATATCTGCCGCACGTCCCGGAAGCAGTGTTCCTTTGTCGCTGTTGATAATCTGCGCAGGCTTATAGCTCATGCGTTCTGCCATCTGAAGCGGTGTTAAAACACCCTTGTCCACCAGCTCCGTAATCGTCAGGCTCACAGAAGTTTCAAGTCCTGTGATGCCAAATGGTGCTTCAGCAAACGGACGCTCTTTTTCTGTTCTGTGGTGCGGTGCATGGTCTGTTGAAATCACATCCATAACCCCTTCCTTTAAGCCTTCCTTTAACGCTTCGCGGTCTGCCTTAGCACGCAGTGGCGGATTCATTTTGTAGTTTGCATCATCACCTGTGATATCATCTTCCGTCAGTGTAAAATGGTGTGGCGTAACCTCTGCTGTTACATCTATTCCTTCTTCCTTTGCAAGCTTTGTCATCTTCACACTGTCCACGGTTGAGCAGTGGCACAGATGCAGTCTTGCGCCTGTGTTTTTTGCAAGCAGGATATCTCTTGCCACAATGACGTCTTCCACCGCATTCATAATGCCGTAAAGTCCGAGTTCTTTGGCTCTGTTGCCGGCATTCATCACACCTCTTGCAACTAAATTTTTATCTTCGCAGTGTGCAAATACAGGGATTCCAACTTCCGCAGCCAGACGCATTGCCTGTCTTGCCACTCTCGCATTCATAACAGACTTGCCGTCTTCGCTGACCGCAACCGCACCGTTTTTGTACAGATTTTCAAAATCTGTGATAAATTCTCCGTCCTGTCCCGCCGTAATTGCTGCAATCGGAAGAACATGGATATCTGTTACTTCCTTTGCCTTGTCAATCACATACTTCACCATTTCCACGCTGTCTACAACCGGCTTGGTATTCGGCATGACACAAACGGTTGTAAATCCGCCTCTTGCCGCTGCTCTGGCTCCGGTACGGATTGTTTCCTTATGTTCAAATCCCGGCTCCCGGAAATGTACATGCAGGTCAATCAGTCCCGGCATGACATAAAGACCTTCTGCCTCAATTACATTTTCCGCATCGGTACTGATCTGTTCTGCAACCTCTTTAATAATACCGTCTTCCACAAGAATATCCCTGATGCCGTCTGTGCTGCTTGCTGGGTCTAACACCCTGCCACCTCTGATAATTGTTCTCATCTCTACCTCATTTCTGCGGCATGCGCCGCCCTCGCATTTTAATTTCTTTTATTGTTCTTATATTTATGGTTCTTCCTTACTGCTCCGGCTTCCATGATGCTAAGTACTTTTGTTCAAAATCTTTTGCAGCTGCCGGTTTTCCAAAATAGAATCCCTGTATATAATGCACCCCCAGACCTCTGAGCAGCTCGTACTGTTCCTGATGTTCCACGCCTTCAACGACCAGCTTCGTGCCGATGGTTTTTGACAGTTCCACAATCAGCCGTACAAATGCCTGTGCATATTCATCTTCCAGAATATCATCGATAAATGTCTTATCCACTTTGATTAAATCCAGCGGAAGCTGCTTGATATAATTTAACGAAGAATATCCGGTTCCAAAATCGTCCAATGCAATCCGCGGACCTAATTTTTTAAGCCCCTTGATAATCTCAAGGACACGGTTCATATCGTTAATAGCAAAGGACTCCGTGATTTCCAGAATAATATTCTTTGGATTTACACCCGTCTTTAAAAGGATTTTTTCAATATTTTTTACCACATCTTTCTGGAGCAGCTGAACTACCGACAAATTGACATTGACATGAAAGTCAGGATAGCCGTGCTCGTTCCAGTATCTGCACTGACTGCAGGCTTCTTCTAACACATAGTCCCCGATGGAGGTAATCAGTCCAAGATATTCTGCAAGCGGTACAAAGTCGCTCGGTCCCATAAATCCGAGAGATTTGCTGTCCCAGCGCACCAGTGCTTCACAGGATGTGCATTTTTTTGTCACTGCATCTACTACCGGCTGGTAGTATACCAGAAACTCCTGAATCTCTGAGGCCACTGCCTGCCGCATATTATTTTCAATATCCAGCCGCTTGCTGACATTTTCACTCGATGTATTGTCGTAAATGCTGTACTGGTTTTTACCGGCTTTCTTTGCCTCATACATGGCAATATCGGCAGTCTTTATAATATCATCTACTTCTATCCCATCATCCGGGAAAAAGGCAACACCCATACTCATCGTACAGAAGTATTCTGTTTCCATCAGATACCACGGTTTACGAAACATCGCAATAATATTTTTAACAATCTTTTCCCAGATGTTAAAATACTGCGGCAGAATAATGATGACAAATTCATCACCGCCCATTCTGTAACAGTGTCCGCGGATTCCCGCAATTCCCTGCAGTCCTGCGGCGACCTGCTGTAACAGCACATCGCCGTACTGATGTCCCAGTCCGTCATTGATATGTTTAAAATCGTCCAAATCCATAAACAGCACGGCACCTTTTTCTTTGTCCCGCACCGCTTTACGGACAATGTGGCGTAAATCATTTTCACATTTCATGCGGTTATACAAACCGGTCAGGAAATCATTGTGCGCCTGATACTCGATTTTCTGCTGATTCTTCTTTTTCTGTGTTACATCAACTGCCGTACAGACTACTGCCGCATTGCCGTTTAACCATGTCAGATCCGAAAAGCGGACCTCGTACCACAGCCCGGACTGGGCATCACAGTATTCCTGGATGCTTTTTGTATTTTCACCTGTAAAATAAAATGTCACACAGGTCTGAATGACCCGTTTAATATCATTGCAGTTTTTCACAATATCATTTTCAAACAGCACTTCTTTCGTCTGTCTGTCATACACCATAATACCCGAATCAATACTTCCAAGAATTTCCTTTAATACCTCATAGGAATAGGATAAGGAATCTTTGCTGATACGTTCCTGCATAATGCTTTGAATTACATTTGCTACATCCGATACAAAACGAAGCTGTTCTGCATCCAGTTCTACATCGTTTGTACTGTCCGATACACACAGATACATCCGGACTTTATCTTCCGCTTTTACCGGAGCCGTCACGCTCGTTTTGATATTTGCATCCGCAAGTGCCATACGCACCGGCTCCTGTGCCGTGTCTGCCCTGTAATAGCACAGTTTCTCACCATAAAGCGGACTATCTGCCGCCGCTTTTACCTGACGTTCTACAGTTCCCTGCGGCGCAGTCTGTGCCGCTGCCGCCTGCACTTCTGCAGCTTGTATCAGATGGTGTCTGCCGCCATAGGAAAGTACCGGATACAGACAGGTTCTTTCTTCATCATACTGCATAACAGTGACATCCGGCATTTTCAGATACTTTGATACATTTTCCAAAATGACATAAATGACATCTTTAAAAGGTCCTTCATTTTCCAGCATACGAACAATGTTAGACATGACCTGACTTTTCACCTTCATTTTACCTCATACCCCAAAACTTGTGTTTTGTACTATTATACCTTATTTGCACAGGTTTGGAAACCATCAGTTAGAATTTTATTTATTTTTCATTGTATTCATTTTGCCGGCATGGTATTATTTGATATAGACTTAAAGAACAAAGTGTCCTGCACTTTGGAACGGAGAACATTATGGATTATATTAAATACGAAACCACACTCAAGGCAAGCGGCAGAGAATATTCTAAGATTGTATTCTGGAACCGTTTTATCAGAAATCCCATTGAGCTGATTTTAACATGGCTTCCCGCCGCGATTACAATTGTCTGCATTGCACTCGGCTGCTTTTCTTCTTATCTTGCCGTCATTTATGCAGCATGCTGGTGCTATCCCATTTATATTTTTGGTTTCCAGTTTAAAAGCAGCGTGAATTATCACTTAAAGAACAGAGATGCTTCCGAATCCGCACCATGTACAATTACACTGATGGAAAGCGGCATCCTTGCTGAAATCCCGGAATTTGAACTGACCTATAATTATAGCTGGGACGATTTTACAACCATTTATGATAAGTTTGGTTATTATATGTTTTTTGAAAAAGGGAAAATGACCGTCATGCTGCGTCAGGCAGATATGCCTGAAAAGGAACGTCATGCCGCCGCAGATTTTATTAAAAAGAATGTCAATCAAAATATCTGCCGCGTATTATTTTAATGATATCAGGGGCACAAAGTCTTTTAATTTAAAAATAAAACCGCAGGAACATTTTGTATCTGCACCTGTCTTATGACTTGTGCTTACCGGAAGTTCCTGCGGTTTTTATTTACGTTGCTTTTTTACATCGTTTATCGTGCGAGCCAGCCACCGTCTACCGCTACAGTGTAGCCATTTACATAATCCGATGCTTTGGAAGCCAGCCATACAACTGCGCCCTGCATATCTTCCGGTGTTCCCCAGCGGCCTGCCGGAATTCTTGAAAGAATCTCATCACTTCTGTCATCATCACTGCGAAGCTGTGCGGTATTGTTCGTTGCCATATAACCCGGCGCAATCGCATTGACATTAATGTTGTATTTTGCCCATTCATTGGCAAGCGCCTTTGTCAGCCCCATAATGGCACTCTTGCTTGCCGTATAGGAAGGCACGCGGATTCCGCCCTGATAGGAAAGCATGGAAGCCACATTGATAATCTTGCCGCCGTCCTGCTGCTTGATATACTGCTTTGCAAATGCCTGGCTTAAGAAAAAGACGACCTTTTCATTAATATCAATGACCGTATCCCAGTCTGCTTCTGTCACATCGACAGCATCACAGCGCTTAATAATTCCTGCATTATTTACCAGAATATCTACTCTGCCGTACGCGTCCAATGCACCGGAAAGTACGGTATCTACTGCTGCGGTTGTTGACAAATCTGCCAATACCTCTGTAAAGCTTCCGCCAAATGCTTCAATCTTTTCTTTCGTTTCCGCACAGGAACGTCTTCCGACACCGACAACCTTTGCACCTGCCTCGGCAAGTGCGACTGCCATTCCCTGTCCCAGTCCGGTATTGGCACCGGTCACAACTGCAACTTTTCCATCCAGTTTAAACAAATCAAGAATCATTCACATTCCTCCTAGTTAAATCCAATCCACTTATTCATTACTTTGTAACCTGTCTTTGAAATCCATCTGCCGGATTTCCCCGGAAGATTGACTGAAAAACCAAGCATACTATAACGAAGCATTTTATAAACTTCCTTATCCTTTGCCTTGACATAATTCCACAATTCCTGCTTTTTGGCAAAATTTTCAGGTGTGCCTGAAAGAATCAGAAAGATCGATGATACTTCCATCATAATACGCAGATAATTGCGCATATACATACGGCATTTCTGATTGCTGATTTTCTGCTCTGTATAAAAATCTACCATTCTGCGTGTAACGCGCAGCTGCTGGTCAATTCTTGAAATCATGACCGTCTCATTGACAGACTGGTCATCCCTGCCGATAAAATAGCGGTAAAAATTCGTATTGATATAATACATTTTCTTAACATACGGCAGTGGTTCAAATACAAAAATGTTATCCACATAAAATGTATGTTTTGGCAGCTGCAATCCACATTTTTTCAGCAATTCCGTCTTATAAATAACCGTATGCATTAAAATGTACTGGTCCATCTTAAAATGTCCGATATCATTCCATGTAAAAAGAGTTTCTTCCGGAAATACATTGTCATAATGGATGACTTTCTTACGCTTTGCACCCACTTTTTCATAGACGTAATTTGCAATGACCATATCCGGTTCTTCTGCCTCGTCAAATTTTTTGAGCGTTGCCAGTACTCTGCGGTAACTTTTTAAATCCACCCAGTCATCACTGTCAACCACTTTAAAATATTTACCCGTTGCATGTGCCAGTCCTGTATTAACTGCCTGTCCATGTCCACCGTTCTCCTGATGAACCGCCTTAACAATCGTCGGATATTTTGCTGCATATTCATCTGCAATTTTTGCTGTTTCATCTTTGGTAGAACCATCATCTACAATGATAACTTCTACGTCCTCACCGCCTGCCAGAACAGACTGAATACATTTTTCCATATATGCCGCCGAATTGTAGCATGGAATAGCAAATGATAATAATTTCATAACTTTATACGGATTTCCGTTTCCTCCTTCTATAAATCCTATCCCTCTAAGCTTCTGACCTGTACAGCATACCGTCCTTTTCTTATCTGCGGCCGCACAAAATCTTAGCTTTTTCTTTTGATATTCTTATATATTCCTACATTCTGTCCGGGCATTCAATTGCCAGCAGTTCTATACACTGCTCTAATACGGCTTTTGTCAGACAAATTAACGCAATATAGCCCTTCTGCTTTGCTTCGTCTGTTTCTGCAAGAATCTTGGTATCGTGATAGAATCCGTTAAATGCGTTGGATACTTCATAAATAAACTGGCACAGCTTATGCGGCGCTTTTTCTGTATAGACTGCCGCCATAATTTCCGAAAACTTTGCCAGAGAAAGCATCAATGCCTTTTCCGTTGCGGAGTCCGCCGGATTAATGCTGAGATTTTCCAGTGTCTTTCCGCTATCGGTATATTTGTTTAAAATAGATTTAATTCTTACAATTGTATATAAAATATATGGACCTGTATTTCCTTCAAATGATGCAAAACGTTCAATATCAAATACATAGTCTTTGGATGCCTGATTGGATAAATCCCCGTACTTTAAGGCTGCAAGTCCAACAATCTTTGCCGTTGCTCTTGCTTCTTCTTCATCCATTGTACGGTTTTCCATCATCTTTTTATAGACTGCTTCATTGATATCGGCAATCAGATGTTCCAGACGCATCACACCGCCTGAACGTGTCTTAAACGGCTTTCCATCTTTTCCGTTCATTGTTCCGAAGCCTAAAAATGTCATTTCTGCCTGCGGATTTACGATGCCTGCTTTCTTTGCCACACGGAATACCTGTGTAAAATGCAGTTCCTGTCTTTTATCAGCCAGATAAATATAAGCATCCGGCTGATACAGTTTTTCTCTTTCCACCAGCGTTGCCAAATCGGAAGTTGCATACAGTGCGGCACCGTCTGATTTTCTGACAATACATGGCGGCAGTTCTTTGGTATCGCCTTCTTCCTGAATATCCACAACCATAGCACCCTGACTTTCGTAAGCCAGTCCCTTGTCAATCATCTCCTGTACCATAGACGGAATATACGGCTGTGCATCGCTTTCCCCTTTCCACAAATCAAAGGACACATTCAGATTATCATAGTTTTTCTTTAAATCCGCTTTGGAAACTGCCATAATATGTTTCCAGATTGCCGTACATGCCTTATCCCCGCTCTGCAGCTTTAAGGTTGCATTATGCGCTCTTTCCATAAATGCTGCATCTTCTTTGGATTTTGCACTGGCTGCCGGATAGATTTCCTCCAGCTCGGAAATGGTAAACGGTGCTTCTGCCGGATATTCACCTGTAAACTGCTCGTCAAAATACGGAAGTTCCGGCTTTCTGTCACGCAGTTCTTCAATAATTAATCCCATCTGAAGACCCCAGTCGCCAAGATGTACATCACCGATTACTTTATTACCCGCAAAACGCTGGATTCTCTTTACACTCTCACCGATTACCGCAGAGCGCAGATGTCCTACGTGAAGCGGTTTTGCCGCATTGGCTCCGCCGTAATCCACGATGACCATCTTTGGCTTTTCAGGATTTTCATAACCAAACTGCTTTGCCTGTGTCATTTCATTGACATAGTCTGCAACTGCCTGTCCGCTTAAAATAATATTGATAAATCCCGGTTTAACGCTTTCGATACGGTCAAACAGCGGATTTTTGTCCAATTTTGCAACAACTTCATCTGCAATCATAAAAGGTGCTTTTTTGTATTCCTTTGCCGCTGCCATCGCACCGTTGCACTGATATTCGCACAAATCCGGGCGGTTTGATAAAGAAACTTTTGCATACTTTCTATCATAACCACATTCGGCAAATGCATTCTGTAACTGTTCCGTAATCTTTTCAACAATTGTATTCATGACTCTCTCCAATTCTTTTTACTATATAAAAGGGCTGCTTCATTAAGAATCTATGTTCATTAACGAAACAGCACCTCATCATACACTAATATCGGACTTCTTCCAAAAACAGTCCATAACTTTCTGCCGGCAGTGACATCTGAACATCTTTTCCATCCAGAATGTCCCGTACATTTTCCGGCTTTTTTAGACCGGTTCCAACATCCAGCAGAATTCCTATCATCAGCCTTGCCATATTATGCAAAAAATCATTTGCCGTAATACGCAGCTGCGCAATACCGCTTTCATCACAGCTGATAGTAATATTCTTAATTTCCCGTTCGGTAGACTTGCTCTTTCTTGCTGTGGTGAAAGCCTTAAAGTCATGCTTTCCAAGAAAATAAGCGGCTGCTTTATTCATTGCTTCATAATCGAGCGGATGAAATGTGTGGTAACTATACTTTCTTTCAAACACACTGGCAATAGACTTCGTATCAATCCGATACAGATACGTTGTTTCCTTTGCAAGCAGCTGACTGTGAAAACGTTCATCAACTGCTTCCACTTTCAACACGGCAATGTCACGCGGCAGATATCTGTTCAGATAATTCCTTAATTCCATGCAGTTCTGTCTGGAATTCAGCTTGAAATTAGCCACCTGTCCATAAGCGTGAACGCCCTTTTCTGTTCTGCACCCGCAGAACAGTTCTGCTTCCTCACCTGTCATCTTCTTTAAAATCTCTTTAATTTTAAATTCCACAGTATTTTCCGAAGCATCTTTGCCAAGACGCTGCCATCCGTCAAAACGTCCGCCGTCATACTGTATCAAAATTCTGTAATTATACATACTGCCTCATTCTGCCGCTTATACGGCTTTATTATTCTCCCATAACCTTTTCGAGTACAGATACGATTGCACTGCTCTCAAACGGCTTCTGGATAAAATCAGCCGCACCTCTCTTTAATGCTTCTACAATATTGGTCTTCTGTCCGGCTGCGGTAACCATTACAATCTTAGCTGCCGGATTAATCTTTAAAATCTCACTGACTGCATCAATCCCATCCAGCTTTGGCATGGTAATATCCATTGTAACAATATCCGGTTTAAATTCCTCATATTTTTTCATGCCATCTTCGCCGTCAACTGCTTCTGCTACAACTTCGTATCCCGCCTCTGTAAGCATATTTCTTAAAAAACGTCTTGATGTTCTTGAGTCATCTACTATTAATACTGTAACCATACTATTTCTCCATTCCTCCGCTTTTGCGGTTTTTTCATTTCTTTACAAATAGGTTTCCTGGCTGGCAAGCTCCACATTCTCATTGATTGCCATAATCAAGTCAAATTGACTGCCTTCGTAACCGATGGTTACGACATAAAATCCTTTTTCACTTGTAATATGCACATTATCATAAAATACCGGTGGATATAATACCACATCTATATCATCATCGCAAAGTCTTGTTGCAAATGCACCATTCGTACAATTAATCAGTTCGCAGACTGCATCGTATGCATCCATATCAAATTCCTGAAAATCTTCCATTGCAAAATCCGATGCAACTTTTAACAATACCTCATCGCTTCCGATAATTCCAAAGAAAATATCCATATCGCCATCCATCATCTGACTGCCGATAAAATCCCCTTCATACTCCTCTTTTATCGTAATCTTTTCCAGTGTCATTTCGTCACCAAGATAATGTTTCAGGCTTTTTAATACACACTTTAACTGTAAAATATACTCCTCCTGACGCATCTTTACAAATGTAGACACCATTGCATCAATATCCCCATCTTTTAATACCCGCAGTTCCCTGTCTGTCAGATTGTTGCCAACGTGGTTGCGGGCGATATACCCGCCAAACATCATATCCTTCATTGCTATACCTCTCTTAACCCATCCATCATTATACTGCTCGTACAATCCCCTATGAATATCAGCACAATTATTTATTACATTATACAACACATAAACTATATTAATCAAGCAGTTTCCCAATAAAATGATATCATACCATATTCGGGCAACACTGGCATTCTCCGCTCTTTTTCTGTTACTGTGCCTGTAATAATATTTTCCTTGAACATAACAACAGCCGCCCGGTCAACACGTTACCGGACGGCTGTCTTGTTATGATTATTTGTTTTTTACTTATCCTCTACACTGTAGTTTGGAGCTTCCTTTGTGATATGAATATCATGTGGATGACTCTCTCTTAATGCTGCAGATGACATCTTGATAAACTGTGCTGTTTCCTGTAATGTCGGAATATCCTGCGCGCCACAGTATCCCATACCGGAACGAAGACCACCCATTAACTGGAAGATGGTATCTTCTACAAGTCCCTTATATGCCACACGTCCTTCAACACCTTCCGGTACCAGCTTCTTAGCGCCGGTCTGGAAGTATCTGTCCTTACTGCCGTTTTCCATGGCAGCGATAGAACCCATGCCTCTGTATACTTTATATTTTCTTCCCTGGAATAATTCAAATGTTCCCGGGCTTTCGTCACAGCCTGCAAGCAGACTTCCGAGCATACATACGTTGCCGCCTGCTGCGATTGCTTTTACGATATCTCCGGAGTACTTGATACCACCATCGGCGATAACCGGAATACCGTACTTCTTCGCTTCTTCGTAAGCACTCATAACTGCTGTTACCTGTGGTACACCGATACCTGCAACAACTCGTGTTGTACAGATAGAACCCGGTCCGATACCAACCTTAACCGCATCTACGCCTGCTTCGCAAAGAGCCTTTGCAGCTGCACCTGTTGCAATGTTTCCGGCAATTACCTGAAGGTCCGGATATGCAGCCTTAATATTTTGTAATGTAGTGATAATGTTCTTTGAATGACCGTGTGCAGAATCGATTACGATACAGTCAACCTTTGCCTTTACAAGGGCTTCCACACGTTCCATAACGTTTGCCGTAATACCGACAGCGGCGCCGCAGAGCAGTCTTCCCTGTGCATCATGGGCAGATAACGGATATTTAATCTGCTTTTCGATATCCTTAATTGTAATCAGACCCTTTAACTTAAATTCGCTGTCTACAATCGGAAGTTTTTCTTTTCTTGCCTTGCCTAAAATCTTCTTTGCTTCGTCTAATGTAATGCCAACCGGTGCTGTAATCAGATTCTCGCTTGTCATACATTCCTTAATCGGTCTTTTATAATCTTCTTCAAACTTCAGATCTCTGTTGGTGATGATACCCACCAGCTTGCCATCATCATCTGTAATCGGCACACCTGAAATTCTGAATTTACCCATCAGATTATTTGCATCTTCGAGTGTATTGTCCGGATGCAGATAAAATGGGTCCGTAATAACGCCATTTTCCGAACGCTTTACCTTATCCACTTCTTCTGCCTGCTGTTCTACAGACATATTCTTATGAATAATACCAATACCGCCCTGTCTTGCCATGGCAATTGCCATTCTGTGCTCTGTAACAGTATCCATTCCCGCGCTCATCAATGGAATGTTTAACTTAATGTTCTTTGTCAACTGTGTTGACAGATTAATCATATTCGGCGTTACTTCTGAATACTGTGGAACTAATAACACGTCATCAAATGTAATGCCTTCGCCAATGATTGTACCCATTTCTACTGTATCCTCTCTTTCTTTCATTTTAATGTGTTTTGTGTATTATTTGACAATATAACAAAATACGCTGATAATGTCAAACACTTTTTTCTGTACATTCACTTTTTTATTCATCCATGCGGTCTGCGGCTTTCGGTACACCCGCCCGAAGTGCCTCAAGCATCTTTTCATCCGGTTCTAAGATGATGCGCACCATTTCATTGCTTGCATCCATTGTATATAAAACAACCGTCTTTTCGGGTGCTGTATTGGAAGTGTATTCTGCGGTCCGCAGTTTTTTGTGTTCCATTCCAAGCGCTGCCTGGCAGGTCGGTTTCGCAAGCATGGATGCTTTTGCAATATTGTATACCCCGCAGCGTTTTCTCATGGACTGTGACATAATTTTATCAATTGTGAGCTCACCGTCCACTAATGAATATTCATACTCTGCATTGTAATATTTAAACAATATCACCGTAAATACCACAAATATCGCTGTGAGCAGAATTCCCAGTGCATAAGTTGACGGAATCGTTGTGACTGCAAGAATACATGCAAGAATCATAACGGTCTTAAATACTGCCGCCTGCTTTGGGGCTTTCGTTTTTAAAATCTGTTCTGTTGTAATATTATACATAAATTCTCCATTCTGCCGGAGTTTAAACCAGCCTGTCTGTTACTATCATAATCCTTTTTGTACTAAAAAGCAATAAAAACCGGCAGATTTGACAAAATCTGTCACCTCTGCCGGTTTCAATCTGCTGCCCGTTTTACCGTCCAGCCAAAAAATATTTATTTTTATGCATTTTAACAGCAGGAATTACATCATTCCCATGCCGCCCGCACCGCCTGCCGGCATTGCCGGAACATCTTCTTTGATTGTTGCAACAACGGATTCTGTTGTAAGCAGTGTAGATGCAACACTTGTAGCATTCTGTAATGCGCTTCTTGTAACCTTTGCAGGGTCTAAGATACCGGCATCAATCATGTTGACATATTCGCCGTTTAATGCATCGAAACCTGTTCCTACTTCAGATTCTCTTACCTTATTAATAATAACAGAACCTTCCAGACCTGCATTTGCTGAAATGTGGTATAACGGAGCTTCGAGTGCCTTTAAGATAATCTCTGCGCCTGTCTTTTCATCACCTATCAGTGTTTCTGTCAGTTTCTTCACTTCCTTAGAAGCATGAATATAAGCAGAACCACCGCCAGAAATAACACCCTCTTCTACGGCTGCTCTTGTTGCATTTAAAGCATCTTCCATACGAAGCTTTGCTTCCTTCATTTCTGTTTCTGTTGCAGCACCAACTCTGATAACAGCTACGCCGCCTGCCAGCTTTGCAAGTCTTTCCTGTAACTTTTCTCTGTCGAAATCAGATGTTGTTTCGTCAATCTGTGCACGAATCTGTGCAACTCTTGCTTCGATTGCAGACTTTTCACCTTCACCGTCAACAATAACAGTATTTTCCTTCTGAACCTTAACAGACTTTGCACGGCCGAGCATATCCATTGTAGCATCCTTTAATTCAAGTCCTAATTCTTCTGAAATAACCTGACCGCCTGTAAGGATTGCAATATCCTTTAACATTTCTTTTCTTCTGTCGCCGTAGCCCGGAGCCTTGACAGCAACAACATTGAATGTACCTCTTAACTTGTTGACGATTAATGTTGTAAGTGCTTCACCTTCAACATCTTCAGCGATAATTAACAGCTTTGCGCCGCTTTGTACAATCTGTTCTAAGAGCGGAAGGATTTCCTGAATGTTAGAAATCTTCTTGTCTGTGATTAAAATGTACGGATTATCAAGAACTGCTTCCATCTTATCCATATCTGTTGCCATATAAGCTGAAATATATCCTCTGTCAAACTGCATACCTTCTACAAGGTCAAGCTCTGTCTTCATGGTCTTAGATTCTTCGATTGTGATAACACCGTCGTTAGAAACCTTTTCCATTGCATCTGCTACCATCTGTCCGACTTCTGCATCACCTGCTGAAATAGAAGCAACCTTTGCAATCTGATCCTTGCCTGTTACCTTTTCGCTCATCTTTGCAATCGCTTCTACAGCACACTCCGTTGCCTTCTTCATGCCTCGTCTTAACACGATTGGATTAGCGCCTGCTGCAAGATTCTTCATACCTGCATTTACCATTGCCTGTGCAAGAACGGTTGCTGTTGTTGTACCATCACCTGCTACATCATTTGTCTTTGTAGCAACTTCCTTTACAAGCTGTGCGCCCATGTTTTCAAATTTGTCTTCCAGTTCGATGTCCTTTGCAATTGTAACACCGTCGTTTGTGATTAACGGAGCACCGTAAGACTTATCCAGAACAACATTTCTTCCTTTCGGTCCTAATGTTACACGTACTGTATTTGCTAACTTATTTACACCTTCTTCAAGAGCTTTTCTTGCATCAATGCCATATTTAATTTCCTTTGCCATGATATTTGACCTCCGATTTCTATTTTATACTGTATCAAAACTGCTTTTACCAGATTTTTCTATTCCATAATTGCAAGGATATCAGACTGTTTTACGATGATATATTCCTCGCCGTCTAATTCCACTTCTGTTCCTGAATATTTAGAATAAATAACCTTATCGCCTGTCTTAACCTGCATTGTTACTTCCTTGCCGTCTACAACTCCACCAGGACCAACTGCAATAACTTCTGCCTGCTGTGGTTTTTCCTTTGACTGACCCGGTAATACAATGCCTGATTTTGTCGTTTCTTCTGCCTTTAACGCTTTAATTACAACTCTGTCTCCCAATGGTACTAACTTCATATTATCCTCCATTCCGCCGCCGGTAAGGCTGCCTTTGCGCCGCCCCGAACTTGTATACGACAGCTGCTATTATTTTCCTTGTTAGCACTCATTTAATTTGAGTGCTAATTTCAATATCATTAAAATATCACTCTGCCTTTTGTTTGTCAACAGATAATTGGAAATATCTTTTGTTTTTAATAATTAGATTATACTTTTTTAATTTTTTGATTTTGCGTGCCGATACGCACTGTTTTTCCGTAAAAAAACAGATACTGCTGGGCATAGCCGCCGTAGCTCCCAAAACGTGTCTTTGCAAATGCCGCAATTTTTTCTTTGTCCGTTTCCTTTCCCGAAAAATAAAGCTGCTCCATAATCCGCTTAATCCACACATCCACCGGAAATGCATCGCGCTTATCCAGCCCGAACAGCATACAGCAGTTTGCAACCTTACTGCCGACCCCTTTTATCTTTGTCAGCATTTTCTCACATTCTGCGGTATCCGCCGCTTTTAATGCAGCCTCCGATATCTGTCCGTCTGCCGTTTTCTGCACCGCATCTACAATATACGGCGCTCGGAAGCCCGTTTTGCAGTCCCGCAGGTCTTCTTCCGTGACATTGCACATCTGGCTGACCGTTGGGAAGGCAAAGAATCGCATTCCGTTTATTTCACCCAGATCATCCCCGAAACGCTCCGAAAGCGTTTCCACAATCTTCTTAATATGCGGAATCTGCTTATTCTGCGATATAATAAAGGAAATTAAAGTTTCAAAAAATTCCTGCTGTAAAATATGTACGCCCTGCATGGTTTCCACTGCTTCCTTTAACGTATCGTCCGTCTGTAAAAGCGCCGCCTTTATCCTGCCGTAGTCCCTGCCAAAGTCAAAATAATCCCGCCATATCATTTCGTAATCCTGCATCGCCGTATCAAACAAAATTACGCTGTCTTTTTCCTGACGGATACGTAACAGTCTATGAAATGCACAGACTGCATATTCCTGTTCGGCGAGTTTTTTAAAATGAAAACACTGCCCACATTCGAGTGTCTGCGCAAGATCAAAATCCCTCACTTCTGTAAGTACAACATTTCCCTCATCATAAGAAATCTGCATTGCTTGTCCTTTCTGCTATAAAATTGAATTGTCCTTTGTCATGGCGCGCGTCAGTGAATCCTTCGCATTTTTCCACGGCTCGTCTGCATATTTATGGTCAAATTTATTGATAAACCATGCCACATCATCACGCACACGCTTCATATTTTCCAGATACAGTCGGTCTGTATCCACACGGAAGTTTTCTGCCGTACTGCCCGAAAACTTCTGTGCACCGCGCTCGATTAACATGCCGTAATGCGCTGTACAAAAACCCTTGCTGTGCAGGTATTTCTCTTTAAATGCTGCATCAGACTGATATAAATGCAGCACCGTATCCACATACCGCTCAAATGTATTTTGTATACGGTTACACACAAAGCAGGACTGTTCCAGTTCTTTAATATAATCACATGCTGACGGTGTTTCTGCCTTTTTAAACAGCGTCTTTGCCTTTACCGGCTGTTCATTTCTTTTTTCAATCTCGTTAATCACCTTGTCCATATGTGTCTTCATCACCAGTGCAAATCCCAGACGGTTTTCTACAGCATAAATCTTTTTCAAATGCTTCCGGCAGAATCCCATTTTGTCTGTTTCGGCACGGATATCGTCTTCCATGTAACTTGGTCCCATCGTATATTCTACCGCATTATTTTCCAGTTCCTGATACATTGCGCAGAGTGGACACTCGCAGTCTTTGTCAAATGCATCATTAACGGGAATCGTATATATCTTTTCTTTCATTTTTATACTCCTTTTTATGTATACTGCCTGCATAACAGACAGGGCCGCCGGCACTCTTTGCGGCAGCCCCTTCTAAACTCTTTGATTGTATCATACTGTATGCACAAATGCTATTTACATTTTTTATCAAATTCGGGATTAAAGGCATAGAAATTATTAAAGTCTAAGCGTTGCTGCACTAAAGAAAGTGCCTCACCGAAACGCTGGAAATGCACGATTTCACGCTGACGTAAAAACCGCAGCGGCTCTAATACATCTGCATCGTCCGTAAGCCGGATAAGGTTGTCATAGGTCGAGCGGGCTTTCTGCTCTGCTGCCAGATCTTCAACCAAATCTGTAATCGCATCGCCTTTGGACTGGAACTCGCACGCATTAAACGGAATTCCTCCTGCCGCCTGCGGCCAGATTCCAGTCGTATGGTCTACATAATACGCTTCAAACGGTGTCCCCTTAATCTGGTCAACGCTTAAGTTCCTCGTCAGCTGATGTACCATAACGCTGACCATCTCCAGGTGTGAGAGTTCCTCTGTCGCGATATCCGTCAAAAGCCCGGAAACTTCACGGTACGGCATGCTGTACCGCTGGGACAGGTAACGCATGGAGGCGCCGGACTCCCCGTCGGGGCCTCCGTACTTCATTTTGATATATTTTTGATAGGGGATTTTTTGTCAGATTATATTTAGATTTCTTCCTATATATAATAACACAGATTGTGCAAAGATAAAATCCCCTGAATGGGAATTATTCAATTACAATCTGGACCCGGTCAATCGGCTTACCAAACATTCCGGCATAGCCGTCCTGTCCGCCTGACGTTTCATTGTCATGCTGCCAGCTGTAGTAATCACGTTCTACCGGAGCAACTCTGTACTTGGCTTTTTTATAACCGTATTCTTCGACAATATCATCTGGTGTGCTGTAATACACCCTAAGCGCATCAATGACACAACCGTTTCCGGCATAGCCATTTACGGCATCTGACCAGCCGCAGCCGGTTACATACGGCAGCCAGCCGCCGCCTAATGTATGCACCTGATATTTTAATTCGCCGCGGTCTACTCTCGCTGCAATGCCGATAATACGTCTGCCCTTAATACCAGCATAATCTTCTAAGTTCTGCACTTCCGGCAAGACTGTACCGTCCTCCAGTTTCACAGCATATGTAACTGTTACATCTGTATCTTCGTTATCCTCAGATTCGCTGCTATCAGATGTTTCTTCCGGTTCTACATTTTCTTCTAATGCATTTAATCTATCCTGTACCATTGACAGGAATCTATCCCAGCCCCTATCCAATGTTTTGTGTGGGCAGTATTTGCCATTCCAGTGCTGATGAGTGTAAATATCATCTGTTGTCCAGCCGTATTCTTTACACAGTGCCGCAATCAATTCCGCCGTATTTTCCTCTGCCCTGTCAAACAGGCTTTCATCATCGCTTGTGGAGCGGCAGATTTCAATGGCAATGGTCTTTCTGTTGCCTTTGCCATTACCGTCCCCACAATGCCATGCGTTACGGTTTAACGGAAGCCCCTGCACTGCGTGATTTTCATCAACCGCAAAATGGTAAGACACTTCATTATTGTTGCTTATCATATATGAAACCTCTGCATCAGCACTGGCACTGTTTGCCGTATTATGTACCGTAATACCTACAGGCTCCATTGCATATGGGCATTTAATGCCGTACTTATCCTCTGATACTAAATTCTTTGTAATTGTAATCATATTATTTGTCCTCGCTTTCTTTTTCTGCTAACTCTGCTAATTCAATTTCATCTTCATCCGGCAGTTCGTCCGTATACCGTCCAAGGAATGTTTTGACTGCTTTCCATAAGGCCTTGACCGGCAAACCGCAAAGCACCATGTTTTTCAGAATGCTGACTGTTTCATAGGCGATATACAGAACTCCAAAAAACTCGGTTAATCCGATTCTGTCGCCTAAATAGGCACGCGCCGCTTCCGGCAGAAATCCAATTAAGTTGAAGCTGACAATCTGGTCTACTAAAATCAGCGCAAGAATCGACACCACCATGCCAATCTTGCGGATTGCTCCATTAATGCCAAAACAGCTGTTGAACTGTCTGTCTTTTGCTGCCCGGATACAGCCGAAAACCGTATCCAGCACAACAGCAATAACTACAAGCTGCACTACCGGACTGTTACCGGCGTTTCTGTAAATATCAAAAATCATCATGTTTCATCTCTCCTTTTTGTTTGGTCCTGTTGCTCCTGCAACCGATTTTTGGGTAAAAAAATAAGACACTTTCGTGTCTTTCTAATAAATGCTATTTAACTTTTTACCGGCTTTCTAACTGCTGTCGTAGTACATACTATCACCGCCTTTAAGATGCTGTTCCATGCAGAGTTACATGAAAACTAATGCTCTTGGTTTCTGCAAGCGGTAAAAAAACAAATCCCTGAATTTTGCTCGTTGTATAGTTTGTGATACTTACGCTTATTAATCCGCTTGTCGCGAATGGCGTAATGTTGATGGCATCAAAGAACTTTATATCATTACTTCGGGGTATAGTAATTTCAAAGCTTGCCCAATACATATTCCCGTATTGATTAGTCATTGTATAATTTTGCGCCGCCGTATGAAACGCTTCAATCAGATAACCACTTGGCAAACGGTTAACCGACCAGCCATAAGACGAACTTCGACCGGAAAGACATGTGCCTTTTGTATCCGTAAATTTTGCATCTGACGGTACGTCTGCATTAACATTATGCCCATTTACTTTCGCAGCGTTTCCCGCACTTTCTGCATAATTTACAGACTTTGCAGCATCTGCTGTATTGTCAACGTTTCCAAGTCCTACTTCTGCTTTATTATACGCTGGCTTAGTGCTTGCTTTCGCCCATGCATATACATCAGATGCAGGGCGTGCATTACTTAATCTGCTGTCATTTCCAGCGCAGGCATCATTTGCGCCTGTTCCTAACGGTCGCCATGTATCCGTATCCGTAAATTTTGCATTTTCCGGTACATCTGAATTGACAGTATGCCCATTTACTTTCGCAGCGTTTCCCGCACTTGCTGCATAATTTACAGACTTTTCAGAATCTGCTGTATTGTCAACATTTCCAAGTCCTACTTCTGCTTTATTATACGCTGGTTTGCTACTTGCTTTCGCCCATGCATATACATCACTTGCCGGACGTGCATTACTTAACCTGCTGTCATTTCCAGCGCACGCATCATTTGCGCCTGTTCCTAACGGTCGCCATGTATCCGTATCCGTAAATTTTGCATTTTCCGGTACATCTGAATTGACAGTATGCCCATTTACTTTCGCAGCGTTTCCCGCACTTGCTGCATAATTTACAGACTTTGTAGAATCTGCTGTATTGTCAACGTTTCCAAGTCCTACATTTTCCGCTGTTATTTCAACGTTCCCTGTGCGATAAATGCTTTCCGCACTTCCCTTAACACCTGTAACGTGTGCTGATGTAATATGCGCAAAACAATCTTTTAAAGCTTTTTGTATTTTGCTAAAAATAACCCCCAGCTTTTCTCCGCTACAGATATTTTCAGTTTGTTGACTTTCAGTGAATTTGACAATCGTATTAGATATATCCCCTCCTTCTGAATCCAACTTGTTCTGTTTCAACTCTGTAATCGTTTTTTCATATTCATCGTATGCAACATATAAGATACTCGATTCAGATACAGTTATATGTTCAACATCGCTTATCATCAGTATCAATCTAAGGCGTTTTTCCGTCCTTTCAGTTCCGGTTGTTGTTACAATGTATTGCGCATCATCACCACAATTATCATACACATACAATTTATCACCATTTTCTGTTGTTACTATAATTCCTATTTCTCTAAAATAATAATCATAGTCAACATTTGGAAAATCTGCGGTTAATACACATTTATTCTCTGTAATATCAATTTTCAATTCAGTCAATTCATATAATTGGTGTACCAACTGTTTTTGTGTGCTAAAATTACTTGGTGGATTACCATCACCAACTACTATTGATTTAAAATTCAAACGATTATTTAATTGCGCCTGATTCAATGCTTTTCTTCCCTCTACCGTTAAATTCAAACCCGACCATGCCATTTTTTTACACCTGCCTTATTGTTATAATATTTGATTCTTGTAATACTCCACCGAAACGTACATTTCCTTCAAGTGCATTTTCATACACGATATTTGTAATCATATTTAAAGGAACAATCACCGATAATAAGTATTCCAATTCTTTGTTTTGACTATCATTTAACGTATATACCGTCAAATCTAATTCATAATCTTTTAGATTCCCTGAAATTGTAAAATTGTAACTTTCGTCTACAATTTGCTTTACTTTTTCTGTCAAAGTTCTGATTGTATAAGGTAATTTATTAAACCAACGATTTCTTACCCTCATTCTTCTTGTTTCAAGACTTTCAGTTGAATCCGCTGTTATTCCTAACATTTTTTCAAATCGACTTAGACCATAATCATCAGCCGTTTCAATAAATCTGTTTTTTAAACACTTATCAGTCGCTGACCACATCAGGCTAAATTCAGGGTTTTCCGCTTCAAGTGCTGCAACGGGTTCTTTGTAATTTTGCATAAATGGTGGTAAGTATGAAACAAGATCAACTTCTCTTATCATGCAGAAACACCCCCTAACTTTGGTATACAAAATTCTGTCAATGTCATATTGCTTGCCGTGCCGTTCAGCTTTGTCCCGGTCACATCTACTACGCCATCAACACCAAGGATGCGGTTCTCTATCTGCGATACCCTGACTATGGTTTGTGATGTTTCTGACCAGTTCTTTCTTAATTCCAAGAAGTACGCATCAACAGCTTCTGCAATGGCTGCCTTGGTATTTGACCAGTTGTGACCTTCTTCAAAGGTTACCGTGGTCTTGACCTCAATGCTGACAGGTGATGCACTTGCAACACTGACCACATGACCGATTGGTGCAAGTCCGTAACCTTCCCCGGCATTTTCTTCCGGGTCAAGTGTCTGCTGAACGTATTGAACAAGCGTTGAACTTGCTTCACCGTAATCATCTGAATCAGTGATGACTACATGAACAGTACCACCAACCGTCAGTTTCTTGTCCTTGGCTGCATTATATACGGCATCAAGCCACGGTTTGACTGCTGCCGGAACTGTTGAAATGATTGATTCATACCAGTTCTTGACCACCGTACTGACGATCATGTCAGCGGGTCTAATGTCACCATTCCAAACACGCTTGACCTTACATGACCCAACACCTTCAATACCTTTGACCTTTGCCATATAATCAGCATGATTGCCACCAAAAGACTGTTCATTGAAACTGTCAAAATAACGCTGTCTGAAAACTTCTGTATCTTCTTCATCTTCACCCGGAATCAATACACTTGTCAGGCTTGCCGTCTGCAAACCGTCAATGTATTCCATTGGTATCATCTGACCCAAATACCGATTACCAGCGACACCTTCTGTTTCACACTGAACCTTATATGTTCCCGGTTCAATCTGTTCAATTACAACATAATTGATTTCATTGATATTGAAACGTTTTCCAATAACATTAATATTTGTCGGTGTGAACTCACCCTGTAAGATTGCCTTCGTTGCAGGTTCAAGTGAAAGTCCTCTGTCCTTTGCAAGCAAAATCAGAAATTCCCTTGCAGCAGTATCACCGTATGAATTTTTTATCAGATATTCCAATTCAATATATAAATTTTGAAATTCAATGGCGGTTGAACTGTGCAGATCATAAACAGGGGATGACGGTCTTTTGTCAAGTTTGTCAGATACCCGGTTCATCATCCTTTCAAGAATGACTTCATATGTTTGATTTTCATACATACTAAATTTTCACCCCTTTTTCTGCTTTAATATCACCGTAAATTGTTTTTACGGTAAAATAGGCATGAACCACACCTTTGACCGTCAGGTCAAATTCAAAGTCGGTCACACCTGTGATTCTTTCATCAACGGCTAACGCTTCACTGATTCTGCGTTCTAATTCAGGGCAAACCCAAGTGACAGGTTCACCGTACAAGTCAAGAGTTTCAATGCCGTAATACCACGGATATATGATGTACTGATACCGTTCTGTTTGCAGTGTTCTGAAAATCATCTGCTTCATGGCATCCTGTTCATCCACAAGACCCCTGACTGAATCACCGTCTAAATCCATTTTATAAGTTAGGCTTGGCTGTGTTTCAATTTCAAAATCTCGGTCAAGAAAACCAACTGTTGAAGGAATCATTTGCCTATCCTATCCACAACAATGAAGCGTTGACCTTCTTGCTGTCTTATCAGGATAACTTCATCACCAACCGCCAAGCCATTGTGAATGATGATCTTCTTTTTTCCTGTAATTTTGTGAGTATGTGCAAGGTTCTTTGACCCCGTGTTCAAGTCAATGTTGCCACCGCTGCCATTGTCACCTTTTACAGTGTGGTTGTGGGTGGAAAGACTGCTTTCAGAAGTCCAGTCAACTGTTACCATTGTGCTGAAATCCGTCACATTTCTTGAAAGAATCAACTGTTTTTCACCAAGTATCATCTTCTGTTCAACATTGATTTTCAACGGTGAAGCACTCACGACCTCACCAAAATATACATTTACGGGTTTCCCCGCTTTAACCGCTTCAACGGCTGCCCTTTTCAGGGTATCTACAAGTTCATTTGCATCAGGCAACAAATTCACCCCCTCTAAGTGTCAAATCCATCCAATGTTCACCTTCCTTGTAGGTATGCTTGCACTTTTCAACAAGCATCCAGTTTTTCAGTTTTACATCTCCAAGGTCAAGATTGATGACAACCATTGACCCTGCCCTCACTCTGTTGTCACCTATCGCATTTGTAACTTTCAAATTGCGGGTCTTTTTATTGTAAAGTTTCAAAAGTGCGTCAGCCTTTGCCTGACCGTTTTCACCCTTTTGCAAGGTGTCAAAATACTGCAAGATACCCCACTTGTTAATATTGGAAGAATCTTGTGCAATGTAAACTTCTCTGTAACCTGTATCCTCATTGTCATAGGTCAGCTTGATTTTATTGTATGTGTTATCATCAATTGATGAAGTGTAATCAAAGTTCTGACCTGTTTCTTCATCAATCATCAGGTATGCCCCCGGCACACCAACATACATTGAATACAGACTTTTCAAGGTAAGTTTTCCAAAGTCATCATACAGGACATACATTTCACCCGTATTGGTAAGCGTTAAATCAAGGGCATTGGAAATCATTTCAAAAAGTGAAGTATTTTCTTCAACGCGTGATTCGATGATATACCCTGTATCATCCAGTGCGCCAAGATTCAACTGGTAATCGTCACCAACCATTTTGATAAACTGTGAAGCGGTCTTGTTTTCATAGACCTTAGTATCTTTGTTTTTCAGGTACCTCAATTGATCGTAGGCTGTAACAGTAATTATTTTATCTTTAGTTCTCTGTTGCTTGAACACAAAACCAAAGAACACATTGTCACCGTCTACTTTCATCCTGACCGGACTACCTTCTGAAAAATTAAGAATATCATCATACAGAACTTTGAAAACCAGTTTTCCGGGGGTGTTTTTTCTTTCTGTTGACCATTCAATACCTTCCTGAACAACAGGTTGATATACTTTTGTTCCTGATTCATTTCCAACCAGTAGTTCAATGTACATTGAACAACACTCCTTTCCTATACTGCCGGAATAGTCAAAACCTGTCCCGGATAAATCAGATTTGGATTGCCACCGATTACATCCCTGTTCGCATCGTAAATTGTGCTGTACTCTGCACCATTACCATAAAAACGTTTTGCAATGTTCCATAAACAATCACCCTTTACTACTGTATAAGTCTGCTCTGCCGCCGGCGCAGGTGAATTGTTGGTTTCCCGTTGCGGTTCTGCGCTTGCTTTGGGCTTAGATTCTACAATCGTAATATTTACCGTTTTTGCTCCATAATCTTTATATTGTTTAAGATTAAACTTGACTTTGAAGTCAAACCCGTTTTTAGCATCTTCTGAAATTTTATAATCTTCCAAAGATACTTTCATATTCGTATTCAGCAATTTCTTCCCCACTGGGGTCTTCCTGCATACAATAAATTGGAATGTCTTTTTTTCCGTTTTCAGCCCTTCAAAAATATCAAAGAAATACCCTGCTTCTTTGAATCCATCCTTATATACCGCATAAGGCTGTTTTACCTGCGGGATTTCTGCTTCAAACTCAATGTCGGTCAATCCGGCTTTTTTCAGGATGTTGATTTCACCCTCATTTATCAAATTAACCGTTTTGTTATTACCATTGATTTTGATACTTATTTTTTCAGGGGTGACAGGTAAAAGACATCTGTCAAAGTACACATCATATCCGCTTCTTGCCATTTACTCATGCACCCCTTCCGTCATATTGTCTACTGCTTCATTGACTGAATCTGTCAGTTTGGTCATAAAACCATCAATGTCATCACCACTGTTCACAGTGTTCTGCATGCCTGACATATCAACATTGATTTCAGCAGTTGTGAATCTGTTAATTGCTTCTTGCTCTGCAATGTCACGCAAATACTTCAAATCTTCTTCTGATACTTCCAAAGAATCCTTAATCTTGCCTGTGTTATCGTCAATACTTCCAACGCTGTCACCCACACCTGAATTTGCTATTGCATCATTAAACCCTGATGTGTAATCACTCACATTAGGAATATCTGTCTGACCGAATACATCCGACAGACTAAAGTTTGAAACCTTATCAGCAATACCGTCACCCCATGCTGCACCCGCATTGAACGCATTTGATGCCCAACCGTCCTGAAATGCATCAAAGGTTGTAAAACCTTCATTGAACGCATCACTGATTGACTGGTAATCTTCTTTGTTTCCGCCTGCTTCACTTGCTTTGGCTGCATAGTCATCTGCTGCTGAACTGATACCTGAATAATCAAAACTTACAAACGGCAACTTGTTCAAGGCTGCTGCTATACTTTCAATTACTGAACAGGCAGTTGATAACAGATTGTAAAACCATGACTGTACGTTGCAGATAGCATTGTGAAATGCCGTCATCATGTTGGATGCAAGTGCTGCAACGGCGTTACCAATACCCAAGGCAATATTTGCCACGGTAAGACCCAAATTCTTGAAGAACTGAATCACCACGTTCACACCGCCTGTAATAACACCGAATCCTGAATTGGCAATACCTGTCATCTTGGCTATCGCATTACATACGGCAAAAATTATTGCAATAAGTGCGATCAGCAACATAATAATCCAAACAACAGGACACGCATATAAAGCACCGTTGTAACCCATCTGTGCAGCGGTTGCTGCCATTGTCTGCCCGGTAACTGCTGCCATAACAGCAATCTTTGCCGACATTGCCAATGAATGAATCATACTTGCAGCAGCGGATGCAATCTCTATTGCCTTTACAATACCAAGATACGCTGCATATACTGCCAACGCACCAATGACACCGTAAATGATTGGACTAATCACTGACCAATTATCAGCAATGAAACCGCCTACTGTTCCAATCAGGTCAAAGATATTTAATACAATACTTGCAAGGGTTGCCATTGCTTCAATAGCACCCTGAATGAAAGTCTGAAATGCTTCACTATTGGCTAAATCGTTCAGTCTTTGAAGAACAGGCTGAAATGCAATCAGTGCGGTGTTCTGCATTGACTGCCATATCTGCCCCCAAGTCATAGGCATTTCATTGAATTTGCTGTTAATGTCATCAGCAGCAGAAAAGATTGCCGCCTTGACCACATCAGCGGAAAGTTCCCCATCCGCTGCCATTTCTCTAATCTTACCGATTGGAACATCAAGATAGTCCGCAATGTTCTGAATCAGGTTAGGTGCTTGTTCAAAGATACTGTTCAATTCATCACCACGAAGGACACCTGAACCAAGTGCCTGTGATAACTGCAATTCTGCATTTGCTGCTTCTTGGGTGCTTGCCCCGGCAATCGTCATCTGTTTTTGAATCAGATCAGCAAAAGCGACAACTTCTTCTGAACTGCTGAACGCATCCTTTGCGTTGTTACCAAAACGGGCAACAACATCAGCCATCTGACTGAATGAACCCCTTGCATCCTGTGCTGCTGCATATACCATGTTGACAAGTTCAGCAGTTGTCTGAACCCCGTCATTCATCATGTTCAAACGGGATGTTGTCTGAACAAGTTCGTCTGAAATGTTCAGTGCTTTCCCAACTGACTGAATACTGACATAGGCTGCAACTGCCCGTTTGATGGTATTGGTCAATTCATTTGCCTGTTGTGTTCCGGCTGAAATTTCCTGATTGAAACGCCCCTGTTCATCCACATTGTCACGGATGTACCTTTCTGTATTGCCAACAGTCTGTGATAAACGCAAATAGGCATCATTGGCAGCAGAAACATCCATGTTCTGCATTGCCTGATTCAGTGAATTTTGTTCCTGAATCGCCTGATTCAACTGCATACGCAACTGTTCCAGTTCTGCATTTGCCTGATCCGTTCCAATGTTTACCTTATTGTTTTCAATCTGCTGAATACGTTCACGAATTGAATCAATCCGAACTGCTAAACTATTCAAGTCCTGAAATGCTTTAGGTGGAAATATCATTGTATTATATGCTTGCTTTGCAATCGCATCCTGTGTGTCGCTTAATTGTTCCAGCATATTGTTTGCACTCTGAACTTCTTGCTGAAATCGTTCAACACCTGTTCCTGTGAACACATCCACCCCGTCAGTATCCCATGTAACGGGAATTTCTATGGGGTCAGGCGGTGCATTCGGCTGAATTTCAGGTCTGATTGGTTCAGGATTTTCAACCAAAGGGTCAGGAAGTACTGGGTCAACAGGTACAGAAATCGGTTCTTGATTTCCACCATCCACAACAGGCGGTGCAATATCAGGTGCAGTCTGTCGGCTTGCTGCCTGATTCATCGCTTCAATGGCAGCGGTTGCCTGATTGATTTCATCCCTTGCCCCTTCAATGTTGCTTGTATCAATATCAGCGTTCATTGACTGCTGCATATCATACATTGCAGACACGGCAAGGTTCACTGAACTGATGATGTTGTTCAACACTCCGCTAAACTGGTCATTAAGTTCAATACCTGTCTGAATAGATGACACCTGTTTTCACCATCCTTTCTTAGTGTTTTTTCTTTGCCCTTGCTTCTGCCTTTTTCTTTTCTTTCTTGTCATGCTCTGCTTTCAACTTGATTGAAGCGATCACAAAGGCTTTTTCCTGTTCGTCCATAGCCAAGAACACTGATGGAAGAATGTGAAGTTTTAGAAGGGCATAGTAAGCATAATTTGCTTCACCATCCCCTTCTTCAATTAGTTTTTTGCTTCATCAACCTTTTCATCAAGTGACTTGGTAAATCCCTGAAACTTCTGCATCCATAACTGGAAGTCCTGCATTTCCCCGGCATCATCAACCATTGCATAAACCAAATCTTCCGGGGTCATTACACCGTAACTGTCCTGTAACTCTTTATCGTAAAGGTCAGGAAATACCGTTGACTTCACGATCATTGCCATAAGGTACTTTGAAGTAATCAGTTTCGGTCTGAATAAGTTTGGCTTGCCAGTCACCTGAACTTCAATGGTATTTGCATCACGAAGTTCTTCATTTTCCTTGGAACTGATATGTCTGAACTCCCATCTGACAGGTGTTCCGTCCGAACCAAGCAGTGAAGCAGTAGGCGCAAATTTTTCATTTTCCTTTACCTTTTTATTCGCTTTCATAAATGCACTAAATTTTGACATTTTGTTGTTCTCCCTTCTGTTTATCAATAAATCTAAAAAGTCCCCTTATATGACCCTATATAAAAGCCACATAAAGGGTTCTGTTACTTAGTTTGTAAGAAAACCTGTAAGATTGTTAAATGATTCCGGCATTGAGAAGTCCTCAAATGTTCCTTCTACTTCTTCATCAAGATATTCACCGTCAGCATCAAACTTTGCTAAAATACCACCATCTGTATTGCAATCATAAAAAATAATAGTCTGTCTACCCGCCTCACTGGTTGGATCATCATTTGTGATCTGCATTTCAAAATACACATCCTCACCAGTGTTCTTATAGTCAAGTAATGCCTGACGAAGAACTGACTGGTTGTAATGTGCAGTACCGGAAAAAGTACCTTCCATACCACATGACTTATGACCCGCCATGATTGCACCAAGACGGGGAACAGTAGTCTTGGTTTTCTCAACTTTTGCTTCCATATCAATCATCTGCATGAAGTTGTATCTTCTACTTCCGATTGTGATAAAACATTCAGCAAGTTTTGCTGCAATAGTGTCCCTTGCTTTCATTGTTACATTTGACATTGTATTTCACCCCTTCCTTACGCAACTGTAACCGTTTCATAGAGTTTACCCATAGCGTTCACAACGGTGATTGCTGATGTAATCACAACCGCCTTTTTGGAATCTCCCTGTGCAACCGTAACATCAGAATCAGTAAATCCCTCAATAGCGCCCATGTCCTGTAAGTTCTGACGAATCTTAACAAGGTCAGACCACAGCGCAGTCCGTCCGGATGCATTGTTTGGAATCACACCCAGATACTTGGTATTAAAAAGAATGGCATCATCATTTCCCAACTGGTCAATGACCCTGATTGTCTGATTGTCCTTGAATATATCGCCGCAAGTATCCGAAGTTGTCACCATTGAATTAATATCTTCAAGTACACGGACTATACCGTTGACCTTATGGAAAATAAATTCACCGACTTTGATTGCAGTTTTCAACTCATTCTGTGTGTAATTAGCATCAACAGTAAAACCACCGTCATACTGCTTGTTCTGACAAGACTTATTGACTGCACAACCGCTTTCTGCACCAGTTACCCAATAGACAAGGGATGCTTCATTTGCACCTTCATCAAGGACTTTGTTTTTTATATTGATAACGCCCATGTAATCAGCAGACAGGTTATAAATAACCAACTGGAACTTGATACCAAGTTCATCACGCAAACGCTTGTTGAAAGCCACATATAACTTCTTGGTTATGTCATCAGTAACCACAACACCCATAGTGTTGTAGGTGTATGATTCAATTTTATCCAAGTACGCCTGATGTGCAGTGCCGTCAACCGTGCCGTTTGTACCACCAATCAAAGGTGTTCCGGCAGTAACAGCAAGTTCAGTTTCCTTGAATATAACATAATCGTTTGGCACAAGGTCAGCAGCCTTTGCAACTGTCTGTGTGTCAACCTTAACCGTACCAAAGTAGGTTGTAACATCATAGTTTTCTGCATTGTCAGCATTTTTCTGAATCACAATTTTCAAATCATTACCACGAACACCACAATACTTCGCAGTTGCGTATGTGTTCGCTGCCTTTTCACCACCACCGTTCAGACGGTATGCATATAAGGTCTTTGCACCCATGAACAGATCACTAAGACCAAGCATCTTAGGACTGTCAAAAGCATAACCAAAAAGTTTCAGGCTGTTTTTCTGAAAATCTTCATTGGTTACTTCAAAAATTTCTGCTTCAACACCCCAGTCAAGTTCAAGGGGCATTGTTGCGATACCTCTATCAGACAGTGTAGCGGATGCGGACCCAGCCGATACAAAGTTGACATAAGCACCGGGCAGTTCTTTGTTCTGTGAGGTAAATGTACCACCACCTAAAGCCATACTATTTCACCTGTCCTTTCATGTATTTTTCAACTAAATTGTCAACAGTTTTTATGGTGTAACTTTTATCTTCATCAAGAAGGGCATCCACCAAGTCCCTTCTGTTTGCAAAACGGGCAGATGCAAGAATCTGTTCTTTGCTGAACTTCGGTTCAGTCTGTTCAGACTTTGCAACTGTTTCCGCTGTTGGCTTTCTTGCTGCCATAATCAACCACCTTCCTTCACATCCGTGCTTGCCGTCATAGTTTCCATTGGTACCTGATCTTCTGTCTTGACTATAAAGAAGTCATAATTGACAAAAAAATTCAGAACACCGTCAACCACCTGATGATTCATTTTTGAACCCCTGATTGGCTTGGTATCACCGTCTGTTGTGATGTACTCCAAACAGTCATACATTCTTTCAGCCACATCCGCACATTCCCGCTGCTTCTTTGCAGATTGTGGGAAATACTGGATGCAGAACTGATTGGTACGTTCATACCGTTTGCCAAGGAAAAGGTTGTTGTTTGGGTTCAAGCAAGCAATAAAAAAACAAGGCTCTTTCAAACCTTGCTTAATTTCTTCATTGTGGATTTCATAATCATCCCCAAATTCTTTGTTCAGGGAACAACTGATTGTTTCAACTATTGAATTTATCATTTACCAAGTCCCCCTAAATATTTCTTAATTTTGTTTTCAAGCACCTTTGGGGCAATTTTCTGTAATTCCTGTTCAGATATGGTCATCATAAACTGACCCTTGACCCATCCTGAATGATTAGCTGTCCTGTGTCCGTACTCAACATAGGATGCGTATTCAACCGGGTTCACAATTTCAATGACATAGGTGTCACCAAAATGGTTCACCGTCAGGCTGTCTGCATACCCTTGTGCTGATGCACGTTTTTCACCAGTCCAACCACGCATTAATGTACCGCCCTTTTTTCCTGAACTTGCCGGGTACTGTCCGACAGGTGTTCTTTTTACCACCATGCGAAGCAACCGGGCAGCAAGTTCCTTTGCGCACGATTCCACAAAGTCATCAGGATTTTGCAACTTTCCCAACTGCTGCTGAAAGTCTTTCAGACCTTTGCAGTCAAATCTTCCCATTCTACCCATTTATGCATATTCCTTGAACAGTTCAAGTGTAATTTCCTGATGCGTTGGATATGTGGAAGGGACACCGCTGCGGGTGTAGTCCGTAGTCACATTGTCTTGTGTTACTGTCAGTTTTGACCCCGCTTTGATAGTTACATCCGGGGAAACAAACAACTTTGTGCTTTGCGTGATTGTTGCTGCTGATTCTGACTGAATTGCTGTTTGCAGTTTTTCAAAAGATAATCTGCACGGTTGGTCTTGTAAGACCACAACCTCTGATTCTTCCATAAGTTTTGACTTCTCATTTTTTACCCTTTGCAGTTCTGTCACTGTCAAAGTACCAAAATAGGTTGCTTCAATGGCTTTCCTTGCAGCCTTTTGTGCTGCCTGAATCTGCTTTACCATCTGATACGCCTGAATGAATTAAATTCAGCCTTTCCATAGGATAAAAGGTAATTGATGAAAGAAGTCAGTCTTTGTTCAGGGGTCATTGAACCTTCACCAGTTGCAAAAACCGTGTTGGTGTCCCCTGTCTGAATCTGCTTGACAGCATATTCTAAATCAAACCCGGTAAGATCATCAGGTGCAAAGGTTTTCTTGGAAAGAAGAAATTCACCCACCGCCATATCAACGGCAATGTGTTCCAGTCCTTCCGGCACATCATTCCAGTTGATTTCATTCTTGATTGTGCTGCGTACTTTTTCAACGCAAAAGGTCAAGGCAAATTCATCATCTGCCTTGACCTCATAACCGAATGATTTCAACCGTTCTTTTACTGTATCAGTATCAAACATTGCAACCACCCTTTCAGATCAGAAATTATCCACGGGAAATGATACGGGCAATAGGTACTGCCTTATGCTCAATAGCCTTGGTATCAGATGCAACCAGTGACCAGTTCTTACCAGTCTTTAATTCCGCATTGGTAGGGGAATTTGTTGCCTGTGATGCCTTGGTATAAGAAACACCCGCAACAGAAACAGCGTGACGTTTACGGGAAATCAGTGTATCTTCACCGCCCCTTGTCTTAGCATCACGAACCATTTCATAAGGCACTTTTGCACCTACATCCTCAAAACCAATAGCACCTTCACCAAGGATATAGGTTGTGTAAAGGGAAATATCCCCGCCGGTGTCCCCAACGTGTTTCACCTCAACAGGTAAAGAATCATCAACAACAACCAGTCTACCGTTCCATGTACCCATTTCAAGGTCACGTTCCATACCGTCAGCATCCGTGTACTTTAAGTATGCAAGGAGTTTCAGATTTTCAAGGTTGGTGGCAACTGCACTATGGCAGTAAACCAGCTTGAACTTCTGCTTGTTATCACCGCAAGCTTTCTGAATTGCAGTATTCAAGGTTGTTGCATCCATGCACATTGTTTCATCAGTCTTTGCATCTGTAGTGCCTGCGCCGATATCCAGAGTGTGCGCATCAACAAATGCCGCATTAGCGGTCTTAATTGCGCCTGTCCCAGTCGCAGACATTTCAAAAATACCCTTTAAGATTGCAAGGATAACATCCTGGTCCACACTATTCCAGTAGTCATTAATCTGATTTCTTACATTTGCCATGAAGTCAGTACCACCAGTTACATCATAACTGAAATCTGCTTCTGTCCAACCATTCATTCTGCCATAGGTAAAAACACCCTGTTCGTAGGTGTCAGTCTTACCCGGTGTAACATTGTCAACACCGTCATAGTTCTGCGGTGTACCGGAAAGCAGACCAAAGTACGGTAACACTGCGTAAACAGTGCCAGTCTGTGAGTTATTCACAAACGTGTCACGTAATCTTGCATCACCAACGATTGCACGGGATTCACGCAACTTGTTCAGTTTCACATTCGGAATAGCACTCATATACTTACCGAACGCCTTTTCATTAAAACTTTTAGCATCAAATTTTGGCATATTTCAATTACCTTCCTTTCATCAAATTAAATCTGTGCATCCGGGGTTGCTTCCATATAAGCGGTAAGTTCATCGTAACTCATTTTTGAGAAATCAACCTTTTCACCCTCACCCGGTTTGTTTTCCCCTGACACTCCCGGCTGAAACCCTTTGAAATTATACTGTTGCTTCTGTGCTTCAAACAGGAACTTGGTATCATCACCTGTGGTCAGCTTTTCAATCTGTTCAGCCAATCCCTTGACATTTCCGTCCTTGTCAAGTTTGGCATCTTCAAGTTCAAGCAAAGCTTTAACCGCCTTGATGTTTTTTGCCTTTGCTCCCGTCAGTGCCTTTTCAACCGCAAAATTAATTTTCAACTGGTTCAGTTCGGATTCATGGTTTGCTTTAGCAGTTGCATTTTCAGTCTGCAAATCCTCAATCTGCTTTTTCAGTTCAGCATTATCCCCGGCAGATGTTTTCAAAGTTTCTAACTGCTTGTCACGGTCACTGACCTGTGTTTTCAGTCCTTCAACCTCTGTCTGCAAGTTCTTGATCTCTGTTGCAGCAGTACCCTTTGCGTTCTCAATGTCATCACCATTGATTTTCATTACTGAATCAACTTGCTCCTTGGTAAGTCCTAAATCCTCTAATTGTTTGCGTGTCATTTCTACACCATCCTTTCAAATACGTTTTTATACGGGGTTACTCCCATATGATTGATTGGTTTTTGTTCGGTTTTACGCTTGACAACCCGCAAGAAAAAAGACACCCGTTGCTGGATGCCTTTTCTATGTGCTACTTGACCCAGTAGCCGGGAGATAATCAGGATCACCATGCCTTTCTCATTGTGTTGGTTTTCATGTGCCTTTTATCCCCCTTTCTGACCTCATATAACCGCCATATAGCAATTATTACAGATCTATTGATAACTTGTTAGGGTATGAAAAAAGCACGGCTATTTGACCGTGCTTTCAACATTTATTATAACAAATCGTTCTTTATTGCTGAACATATCATACTTAATGATTCCGTATATCCCATAACCATTTGCTTATCTTTTTCTGATGCATCTGATTCCAAGAAAACCTTCACCCTTTTCTGTAACTCTAAATACTCGTTGTTGGAATTATGCTTTTTTGAAAGTTCATATACTAACTTTTCAGCAGTGGAAGAATTTTCAGTAATTTGATATTTCTTCTTATAATCTGCAATACCTTTTAACAATTTTTTTACCTCATCCATTCTCTCCACCTTCCAATGCTTTCAAGAAAAACATAACATCATTGTAATCTTCAAAAGATGCATTTGCATTTCTTAGACTTTCATCAACTTTATCCACCAACCATTGGTATCTATCAGGAAGTGGAATATTAAATATTTCTTTTGCAAATTCCAAATCTGTACCATAGCCAAATGAATCATTGATAATTTTCAAAATCAGAACTTTATCTTCATACGCACCAATATTGCGAATATTTCTTTCTGCACATATTTGTTGTTTTAGGAACTCAACAGTTCCTTCTTCTATAAATTGATGTTCAGAATAAACATTTGGCGGATAATAACTTGCAGAACATGAATGAAGCATTTCATGCCAAAGTACACCGTCATCAGCAGAAGCAATCACTGCAATATCACATGACCATTCTTTTATCCCCATTGCATCACCATCAATCAAATCCTTATGCACATTTATATTGCCACTCCATTTTGAATGATTATTTGCATAATTGGTTATGTCTGATTTTATAGAATTGGTTATATTTTCAAATTCTTCCTTGGTTCTTATAGTATAACCTGATTCATTTGATTTTTCCATAGGTGATGTTGGTGTAAATTGCGACTTATCACCGCCATTGACAAATGCCTTCTTCCAATCCTTGTAAGTAGTATCAGCCGGTACATAGTAGGTTTTGCCTGTTTCTTCGTCCCGTGCGGCGCGTTCACCAACAGCATCAAATTTATCACCAAAATATGGTACTGTGGTACTTCTGCAATGAACATGGAACGGCGGTGCAGTCACACCAACCTTCCATTCAGACATAGGGAAATGCTTGCCGTCCATACCCCGGCATATATCCGAAGTGTGGGAATCCAGTGTTGCCACTATTTCAAACTGTTCAACATCCAGTTCATCAAAACAATCCTTTTGTGCTGCGGAACTGAAAAAGGCTTCTTCTGTCATTACCAACCGCCCGGCGTTTGTCTTGGAAGTGTTCATCTTCCGGGCAATTTCATCAATGGCTTTCTGTGGGTCTTTTCCCAAGATGATGTTCTGTGTCAGGGTGTTGTTCAGTTCATTGACCAACTTCTGACGGTTGCCCCATATCCTTTCACTGAAATTCTTGCCGTCAACCGCCCAAGGCTTATTGATGACCTTGCTAATCTGCCTATCATCCAGTGTGGAAAAGTCCCAACCAACACCCACGCCCTTCTGAATTTCATAGGCTGTGTGATAATAGCCGGACTTGTAAACATTCCGCATTGTGCTGTCAATACTGTCAAGTTGATTTCCAAACATGACTTCAACATTCTGTTGTGTCTGCAACTTCAAGGCTTCAAGTCTGCTGATATGGAATCTTGCAGATGCATTCTCCAACTGCTTGACCCAAGTGCCGCTGATTGCATTTTCCTCACCATATCTGATATAGTCGTAAATATCCCATTTCAGTTCGGCAAGTTCCTTTGCATCCAGCATTCGCCTTGCTTCTGCCAACGTTATCCCATTATTGGAAGCAAAACGCTGATACCATGCGGCAATCTGACCTTCAAGAGTTTTCTGCGCTTGCCGGTACTGTTTTTCAATATCTGCATAACACTGAACCCCCTGCCGATGTGCCGCCTGTTCAAGCAGTTCAAAACGCTTCTTCCAGTATTCTCCGTTATTCATCTACTTCACCGCCCTGATTTCCCTGTGACGGGTCACCTTTGTTATCAGGGTCATCATCTGCACCGTCACCATTCTGATTCTGTGTACCAAACGGGTCATACTGTGCAAGCATTTCTTTCTGTGCTTCTTCCTTCTGCTTTTTCAGGCGTTCCATTTCAAGTTGTGGGTCATCCACCCAAGGGTGCATACTGATGATAGTTTCATCAGAAATGATTCCCTGTGACTTCTGACAATTATCAATAATATCAGATTCATTCATCAGCATATCACGGTTAAATACCACATTAACTCCAATTTCTTCACCTTCAAAGTCACCCTGTCCTGTATTAGCAAGATGACAGTTGACAAACCAAAGCACATCATCCATTGTTGCCTGTGCTTCTGATTCTGTATCATTGGCATCTGTATCAATGTCAGAATACATTGACTGAATATTCATCTGATTAGGATTGCCGGAAAGTCTGTCATCCTTGGCATCATAGCCCATTGCGTTCTCAATCAAGGCTTTCTTGAAAATTTCCACAATGGTTTTATAGTTATCTGCATTAATCGTAATTTCAAGTTTTTCGACACCGCCTTTGGTTTCACCGTCATATCTGACCTTGACCGCACCATACGTTGCAAGATTCTTTCGGAACTCACCCAAGTTTGTACCGTCATAGTTCTTCAACACCAAAATTGTGTTGCGGGCATCTTCCTGCATATTGTTTTCAAAGTCAGACAGCATCACATTGATGCCGTCCTGTAAGGACTTGACCTTCTTAATCAGCGTTGTTTCCTGTTCATTGGCTTTCAATGGAATCAACGGAACACGTCGCCAGTTAAATGTCTGAATATTTCCGGCAGCATCTGTCATTGTAACATGTGGAAAGTCTGTAGTTTTATTATTTACAATATCCGGTATTAGTTTTCCGCCCTCAAGAACAAACAGGTGAATCCCATTCAAATCATACAATTCAACCTTCTCAATAAACTTCCTTTGATTGCCGTCATAGGCAATCGTCACATAATGCCGGATGAAAAAATCAAGTTCAGTATGTTCAGAATCTTTCCAAAACGGTAAAATCTCATAAGACGGGAAAAATCTGAATGCAAATTTCCCCTGTTCATTATAGTATGGATATAACCAGGCAATGCCGCCGTTGTATGCAGCCTTGCCTGCGCTTTTCAATGTTCGCATGAACTTCTTGTCAAATATCTTTTTCAGCAGTTCAATGTATGCAGTGTTTTCACCTGTTAGTGTGAACGGCTTACCAAACAGATAATTGGCTTTCTGATTGACCATCTTTGCATACTGGTTATCAACAATTCTGTTGTTCGGCAGGTTCTCAACAACTTCCAGTTTCCCACCCTCACCAATCATTGTACGCTTGCGGTGAATCACATCATGGTCACCTTCATAGTACAGAAATCCTTTTATCTGCATCATCCTATGGGGCGAACACTTCCATGCCGCAAGTTCCTTTTCAAGAAATTCTAAATCGGTCATATGCGCCTTTGTTCTTTTTAATATGAAATTGCTTAATTTAAGTGTAATTGCATCCACAAAGGAACTGAACACTGTTCAATTCACCCCTTTCATTGCATAATAAAATCAAAGCCCCTGAAAACACTATGTTCCCAAGGGTTTGTATTACTAATTTGTTTCTTATATCTCAAAAAGTAGTTATACAGGTGTCATAGGCGGTCACCGATTGTAACCGCCCCGGAGTAAGCATTTGACAGCCTTTTCCTACCGTCCAAAAAGAAACGGCTGCTGACACCGTGTATTCTACCCGGTAATTGCTTAATCAAAACTAAAGGCATCACCCTTTGCCATCTGTTCAATCGCATAACGCATTGCATCCATCAAGTGATTGAAGTCATCAATAGGGCGGTTCAGTTTCTTGCCCGTCTTAGCATCCTTATCCCACTGATAGTTGCTGATCTCTGTGATGAAATTCACACAACGGGGATGAATGATAATGTGATAATCCTGTATGAAGTCAATGCCGTTGTTGATGCTGTCCTTGCCCTTCCTTGCTTTCCTGATTCCTTTCAGACCCAGTTCACGCAAGCGGTCAATGCTCTTTGGTTCTGCTGAATCGGCTGTGATTTTCTCTTTCACATATCCCATCCGCTGAACCTGTTCGGCAATGGCTTCATTACTCATACCCGGCTGATACATTTCATCAAAGACCCAAATAGTCTTACTTGACTGATCTATCAGACCACAAAACAGTGCTGACGGGTCATTTGTATAACCAAAGTCAAGACCGAATACAGACTTGACCCCGGCAATCTTCTTGACTTCATCAACACTGAACGCCTTTTCTTCCCAATTCTCATAGACAAGACCGTCTACAATACCCCAATCACCAAGACCCGCTACTTTGTAACGCCTTGGGTTCTGCTTCTTCATGGTTTCAAAGACTTTTAAGTCTGCCTTATCCAACCATTCATTGCACTTGTAATTGGTGGTCATTGCAAGGGTTTCATCATCTGTGTTATCAAAAAACCGCTTCTTTATCCAGTGGTGTTCATTCCACGGGTTCAGTGTAAGGGTTATTTGCTTGAACAGTCCTGAACCGTCAGGAACAGCACCACGGATTGATTCATCAAGCATATTGAAATCATCTTCTGAACTGATTTCATACGCTTCTTCAATCCACATCCAACACAAACAACCAATATCAACGGTTATTGATGTTACTTTCAGGGGGTCATCCAGTCCCCTGAAATAAATCTTTTGACCTGTCGGTTTATAGGTCATTTCAAGTGGTGATTCTTTGATTTCCCAAAAGGCATCAACGCCAAGGCGGTGAATCGCCCACTTCAATTCTGTGAAACAGGAATCTTTCAGGGTTCTGAAAGTCTTTCTGACCACAAGGGTATTTGCCTGTGGGTACTTCATCATATTGGTGATGTACCAAAGGGCAGTTGTTTTTGATTTCTTGGATGCACGGCTACCCTTGCATACCCTATATCTACCTTTCCAATGCCAAAAAGTACCGTAACCCTTACCAACCAGTTCAGGCAGTAGCACTTTCTTCTTGCCGGACTTTGTAGCCTTGTAATCTTCCGGGTACAGGATAAACTTCTGATACCCAAAAACATATTGTGAAGATATTCTGTTCTTGACCATAGACAATCACCGCCTAATCTTCAAGAGCATCTTCACCCGTAATGACAATAGGCTGTGTGATGTTCACATCCAGTTTATCATTCCACATACCCAAATGCTTACCAAGCAATTCAAGTGCTTTCAGTTTTGGCGAAATCTTCACTTCTCTTTCAACACTTAGCCCGGTATCTGATTCAGAACTTTTGTATTTCACAGATTCAATACAAGCAAGGTCATCATCAGTTGCATCATCCTTGATTTTTCCGTCACTATCAATAATGTCAGTCATTTTCACAAAAGCAATGCGGGCAAGTTCCAAAACTACCCTGTCCTGATTGATTCCTGTGCGTTTAGACCGTTCCGCCATTGCAATGCTGATTGCCTGTTGGACCTTACAATTCGCTAACATCCGTGAACCTTGCACATCCGCTGTTTTTGCCGAATAACCCGCACGAATGGCTGCCTGTGTTGCGTTCAGGTCAATCAGGTATTCATCAACAAAACGCTGTTGTTTTTCAGTTAATTTTGCCGTCTTTGCCATTAAACAACACCCCTTTCATGGATTTTTGTAATAAAAAACCCCTGAAACATCATATTTCAGGGGCAAATATCGGCAATAAAAAATAAATTGCAGATATTTCAGTAAGAATTATCTGCAACCAGTTTTTGCAAGTTTATCATAATTGTCTTGAATCGGTTTGTCAATCATCAGATTATAACCGATTATATCAGATATGTAAGGTTTTCATAGGTTTCTTCAAACGCTGCAAGTGCCTTGTTGTGCAGTTCAACCGTGTAATTATAGGACTTTTTCATTTCCTTGGATGCCTGTTTCACACTTTTGAACTGAACATACACTTTGAATAGAATTTGATTAAAATAATTGTTATGCAGTCCCCTAATTTGTTTGATTATCAGATTTTTAGCATCAACAAAACGGTCAATTTCTGCATTGATTTCATCATCGAAAGCAACATAATTTGTCACTTGCCTGCATAAACTGTCACCTGACGGACTTGTCTGTACCCTTTCGTCTGAATAATCAATGCCGCCTGTACTACATGCATTGATTCTCATATCATTAAGGCGTTCTAAGTCCTGATTGATGCTTGTATCTAAAAATTCTAACTGTCCTAAATATTCCCTTGCTGATAATGTTTTCATTTTTCACCTGTCCTTTCCCGATTATTTATGCGTAACTCCTATATATCCGTACCAACTTTTTCATACAACAACTGCGATATCTATTGATGTGCAATATTTTTCCAAAAACATCATTCACCCGAATCCACCCATTCAGAATACATATTATCCCACTGTATTTCTACAAGTTCACCATTTAATTTAGTAACAGTAATTAGTGCTAATTCAATTTGTGAACATCCGGTCAATAAAATAACCATTAGTAACATAACAATAACCATTATTTTTCGCATAAATATTTACCTGTAAACCTTTCCTGTCTTAATGTCCTTTACATGAATATATTCAGACAGTTCAAAACTCGTCATTTTGATGATGTATTTCAAAAACTTAATCAAGTCATGAGTTCATTTTTCTGATTCCTGTAATTCATGTTCGGACCGTTTCCATTATTCTCTGAAGATATTCTATGCCTGCTTCCAATGTCAAAAAATCTTTAAATTCGGAAGATAAGACCAGCACTGTCCCCCTCTCTATTGGTGGCTGATTTAGGCTAAAACTTCGCAAAACTCACGTTTAGCGAATAATATTTTCGATATTAAAACAGCCACAAAGCCTGTCTATCACTGACTTTTCCCGATTTCTACACTTTTAATGCCTTTGTGCAATATCACAACAAAATAGCAAAAAGCACTAAAATTCCGTAGCTGGCGGACATTTTCAGTGTTTTTTTTATTCGCGAGGTCATCTTTGTTGCCCTGCTGCATCTGCTCTAAAATCTTAGAAAAATTGTCCATTTTTCCACTGCTTCATCATTTCATGTGTCGCCATATGCTATACAAATTTTTGTCTATTTCCTCTTTTACCTTTACATTTCTTAACAATCTTGAATCGCCCGACACTGCTAATTCATAATTCGATGTATTCGGTGCAACCACCACCTTCCCTTACTTTCCTTTACAAATGCTACCTGCTGCCGACGGCATATAAGCAGCGTTGTCTTTCTTGAGTATTCAGGATACGGATACCCTTCGATTTTATAATGTCTGTTTCCTCCTTCTCCGCCTGTAACTGAATCCTGTTGGGTGTATCCCTGCTTTTCCATAACTGCAATTTGTCTTTCCAGTGTTTCAATCCTGCTTTTTATGTCCTTAATTTCCTGCTGCGTATCACAATATTGTGCTAATGCCTCTTTTATTCCCATACTTCCTCCCATTTGTATTGTACTTCTCTGTGTTTTGTGCTATAATACATTTGTTCGATATATGGGAACAGGAAGCTTGCAGACCGCGAATCCAGCAGGCTTCCTTTTTTGTTGCACCGGTGCAATTCTTGATTTCGGGCAAAAAAATACCAACCATCAAATATTGACGGTTGGTAACCTATTCAAATTTCATTTTCTTTTGCTATATATTTTTTCTGCTCTGCTTTCTTTTACTTTTTCAATACACTTAATATCACAAAATTTAATAAATACCTTTTCATTGCATTGTTCAGAATCGTGACTCTCAATTAGTTTTTCATTGTTTTTGGAGCTAATGCTATATTTTCTATATCCCGTTAATATTACATATTTTTCATAACCTTCTTCATATTCATATTCTTCAAGATATCCGATGTACACATACGGTTGATCTGTTAAATATATCTTTAAACATGTATATTTTTCTTCACTATCGCATAGTAGTTCAAACGGAACATCTGTAGCACTTGTAAATATGCCAAGCCGTTTGCAAATCGACGTAAACGTTCTTGACATTTTAATCCTGTAACAGCTATATGGCAATAAAAAGGAAATAAAAATTAACATTGCATTATAATAAATGCTGTTCCTCTCTGGTACATCTTTAAGAAAACATATGTAAAAAAATAATGTTTGTATTAACAAGTTATACAAATAACTAATTGCAAAACTTTTTACTATAAATGCCTGCGTATTTTTTATTTTTCTAGCCACAAAAAAATTATATAAATAAATAGATATTATTCCAGGATATATATATATCACATAACTAGCTATGTTCTGTATAACAATATCCATCTCCTCTGAATTAGATAATAATTCTACTATTTTATCCATTAATTATTTTTTCCCGCCTTTTCCTGGCACCGGTTTGTGAACAGCACTTTCTCTAATAGTTTTTAATCCTCCAATTGAACCTCCTCTATTGCCTTTTGAACTCCCAGTATTTGAATTGCCCTTTGGTGTATTTATTTTATTTGTCATAAAATCATTCTCCTTTTCTTTTGGAATAAAAAAATTATAGCATTCCAACCATCAATATTCAATTTTCAATGTCCATTTATGCTCTAATGCCGTGATTTCAACACTAAACCATACTATTTTTATTTATATTTGTGATTCCGTAATAAAATCACTTAATTCAAGTTCTTTACTTTCACCTGCTCTATTCTCCTTACATCTTCCCTTTCTTTTGCACCCATACACCTGCTGCCCCTGTGCATTTTCTCCCAAATATGCTTTATAGGCGCATTGTCCGCAGGTTTTAGTGCTTCCATTAATGTTTATCCACTCTTTCATCGTTTCCTCATGAATCTCCGTTCAAAATGTTTTCTGTAATCTTCTTTAGCCCCTGCATGAAGCCTGTTATATGCTTCCTTTGGATTAAAAAAGACAGTATTCCCGATATAAGATGCCGGTATTGCCTGTATGATATGTTCGGCTTCTATGTACCAGCCGTGCCCTGTATTATATATCCCCATAACCTTTGTCTGAAATAAACGCTCATTTGCATCTCTACAGGTATCATACGGACAGTCTGATTCAAACGGACACTCTACTATCCCTGTCTGCTGGTCACGGGTTCTTGGGATACACTCACACGTTTCATAAATATAAATCGTATCTCCCGGCATACATGGAATTTTCTGTTTTGCAAGACGTTCACATACTTGCGTATACTGCCTGTCCAGTTCTTCCACCTGTCCAGGACTTACTCCCAGCTGCTCATAATCTTTTAATTTAAAAAGCGCCGCATATATTCTGCTGCCAACCTTTTTCAGTTCTTCTTCAGGCACTCCGTTTAATCCCCATTCGCCATTTTTCTTCTGCCATGTAAGCATTGTTATCACCTCTGTCTTTCTTATTCTCCCATACGCATCTGCCCCGGAATGTCCTTTTGTTCTTCCGCTGCTAACGTATCCAGCATATGTCCAATATCCTTTATATGTTCCCTGATTCCCTTAACGTCCTTTTGATATACACAGGATAACAGACCATTTGCAACACCTATCATTTCATTGAATACCGCGCCTTTGTAATCCTGTGTAGACGGTTTTGGAGTAGAATCCGCTTCGCTACCGGTGTTTATGCGGCTTTCGGACTTTTTAGTTTTTTCGCTTTTGTCTTCATCTTCCGGCGCAGGGGCTTCTGTATCTGCCTTTTCCGCATTTACTTTTTTTACATCTTCCTTACGTGTTTTTTCAGGTGCCGGACGGCTGACCTTTGGTTCTTTGCGTTCCTTTGGCCGTTCTTCTTTTGTTTCTTCTGACGGATACGGTCTTTTATACTCTCTGCTCCATTCTTCCTGTGCCGTACCTGTTTTTCCTTTAAAAAGCTGTTTCCAGCCGTCTATCAACTGCTGCCATGTATACTCCTGCTTTTCCCCACTTCGTGAATTAACTAATCTGACAGTGGACTCTTTTGTTTTCAGAGAAAATACCATTCTTCCGATTCCCGCCAGACGGACAAAATATATCTTTTCTTCATTCGGACACATATCGTCTTTCATCTGCTCTACTGTATATCCTGCCGCTTTGTTTTGTTCATATATTGCCCTGTAAAGCTCCGGTTCGTCTTCTCCGAGTTTTGCCAGTGCTTTTATCAGGTTATCATCGTAATCCGATGTAACGTCCGGTTCTTCCATTAACACCTCAAGGTCAGATATTTCTTTTTCCCTGTCGATTTCTTCTTTTACGGTCTGAATATCCGCCTTTGAAAACTCCGGTGTAAGCTCCTCATTAATGGTATCCGGTAACTGCAGCATAATAGTAAGCTTTGCATATCCAAAGCCTTTGTACTGCTCCATGAGCCTGTCAGAATTGCCGTTCTCACTGAATCTGTCGTTAATATGAATAAATCTTGATACCTGTGTCTTATCAAGTCCATATCTGGCTTTTGCCAGTTCAACAATGCTGTTATATCCCGAATCTTTTAAAATATCTGTATCCCGTGCTATTTTTAACAGGTATCCGATTCTTACAAAGCCTTCTGCAGTCTTTGTCAATTCAGTATCAAGCTCCTGCTGCCATTCATCAAATGTCGTTATAATTTCCATTGCTATTCCTCCAATCCCATGAAATCTGCTTCAAGGACATCTGCAAGAAGCTGTCCCGCAAGTTTTCCATGCCATATCCTGTTGCCGTTTTTCCTCAATTCACGATACTCCTGTATGCGCTTTTCATTTGCCGTTTCTCCCTGTCTGCGCTCCTCTGCTGTCATTTTCTTTTTAAATGCCACCATGAAACGTTTAAGAAACGGAAGTGCTTCCTCAAGATCGGGATTCTGATTATCTCCCGTGGTTCTTTTCTGCCGTATGTTTCCGGAGGCTTCAACCTCAAGCGTATACCACGGCGTATCTACTGAATCTGCCCGCCTTAAAAAGAACGGATATGCTTCATGCTTCTGTATCCTGTCATAATAGAAGTCTGCATGATCCATGCAGTGATTGAGTGCTGTTCCTTCACGCACCATGTCTTCAATGCACCTTGGAGCAATTACCGCAAATTTCTTATCATGATATTCAAATTTCTTTATATCAGGAAGTATCTTATTTACTTCCGGCCACTTCTTTTCCAGTTTTTCTGACTGTTTCTTTATGGATTCCCCTTTGGAAAACAACACCGCATCAGCATGTGCCTTTTTTAAATTTTTCGGCCAGCCTATCTGTGATGTGGATACATTCCACTTATTCTGTTCTGCAAGGTTATAGTAATCTCTCCATGTGATTTCTGTCTGTATAAATGTTTCACCCGACTTTTCTGCCTGCCGCTTAATGTAGTTATATACTTTAACCGGCTTAATCGGCGGCGGAAGGAATCCAAAATCCGATAAGTTGATTTCGTTTGCCGCAAATTCGCTGATAACGTAATCCGGCCATATTGTATCTGCCCGTTTTTCACACTGCAGCCATTTTAAAAGATGTATGCCTCCGTCTAAATCTTTCAGTCGTTTTAATCTTGCATTGTCAATTTTTAATATCTTTGCAATCTGTGTCTGTCCCTCGCTCAAAAGCGTACTATCATACCGGCAACTCATCACATCCTTGGCAAGCCGAAACATTCCAATCTTCGCCAACATTTCAATTGCCGGATTATGTCTTTCAATGTAAAGATATTCCGCCGCGCTTCTTGGCAGTTCTGACCATAAATCAATTGCTGTGTTTTTTAATACCGTCCGTTTCAAATTTTCAATATTTTCCATATACAGCTTATGCTTCGAGCTGTAAAAAGAGTAATACGGTCTGCCCTCCGGAATAAATCTGTGTTTTTTATTCTTATAATTCCCCCATGTATAATGTACCGGAGTGTTGCCAAAATATAGGACTCTTTCCTGTTCTGCAAATACATGGTGTGGATTTGTATATTTTCTATCGCGATAATACGAACTTACTCTAAACGTCCTGATTACAAATCCTCCTTGTATCTCCTGAATACATTCTACATATCGTGCTTCAGTCGCTAAGGTCTGTATTCTGCTCTGAAGCTTGAATTTGACAGTTTTTCCACAGCACGGACATTTTCCTTCTTTATTTCTCTTTGCCTGTATGAGCGGCACCTGTTTTTCGCAGTATGTGCAGTATCCTGTCTTATCCTTTATACTTTCATAAAAAATAAAATTTTCTACTGCCGCCTCATGAAATGCCCACCTTTCAAACTCCGACAGTACCGGTGGTATCAGTGCCATATGTTCATCCCACGGTTTCTGTTCCCGCTCCTCCGCCTCCTGTGTCTTTTTATCCCGGCATCTGCCCTGATATTCCATCAGGCCTTTAATGCCTCTGTTGCGAACTCTTAAAAACTGGCGGATTGTATCCCTGCTGCCCTGATTCTGCCACACCCGGCTATTTCTCTGTACCGCCGATAAACTGTAATTTTCACATAAGTTTTCCCGAACCTTGTCCAGATTTCTAAATAAACTCGTACTCCATTTAACTTCATTTCCTGCCTTATCAAGAATCCGTGTTATGAACTCACTTCCTTCCGGATTGCAGTAAATCTCATAAGTGGGTGTTTTGATTCCTTCTGCCACTTTATCCGGAAAAAACACTGCTATCATCAGTAATTTCCCTCTTGTCTGACAGCGAATCATGATGTCATATATTGTTTCACTTTTATATGTTCCCCATGAATTTATGTATTTAATGGGGACAGCCAATTTATTGCGCTGTGCCACCCGCCGCATGTGCGGTGTGGCATTGATTCTCTTTAAACTCCTTAATTCTTTTTTATACACAGTTTTCCACCTCTTAAACCATAGTACACATTTGCTTTTATCTGTTTTCCGTCAACGTATACCGGATAAATTTCCTGAATATTGCGGGTGTCTTTTTCTTCTTTCAGCAGAAACAGGTATGATCCTTTAACCCCTTTTGCTATCGGATTCTTCCCCCGGACAATGATAAAATCCTCTTTAACTGTTGCCGCTCCTTTATCTTTACACAGGTGCGTTTCATTTTCTTCCCTGTCCGGGTACTTGCGGATGTACTCACACGCAAGTGCTGCAAGCTGTATCCTTGTAATCTCTTTTATCAGTGTCAGTTCGGTACAGGAAATTCTTGTACCATTCCCGTCCTGATTAATGTCACCGCCCGCTTCCACAATAAAGAACCGGGAATCCATATTGTTATAGTATCCGAGTGCACACAGGGGGTTCTCTGCGCAGTGGAAGCCGTTGTGCGCGCATTTTGCTTCTTTTTCCCGGTACGTCTTTCCGGCTTCCATTGTCATAACTCCGCTTCCGAGCGTTGCCTGTAGATTCCGGTTAAATGCTTTTATAGCTCTCATGCTCTCTCCTGTCCTAAGTAATATTCACGCATCATTTTCTTTACTTCTGCACGGCTTGGAATCCCTAAATAAACCGGTCCTCTCATCTGCTCCTGTTTACCGTCATGCTCTATCGTTGTGATTGATACGATTTTGTCACTTACCCTTACTTTGCCCTGGAATGCCTTTGCAAGAAGCCTGCTCATAAACACCGCAAGGCTCTTTCCTTTTTCTCTTACGGCTGCTGCCATTGCCAGATTGCTCATGCACTCATCCGCAACCGCTTCATACCAGTCTTCCAGCACTCCATGCAACTCAAGTTCTTCTTTTTCAGCCTTTATTTTCCCCATTGCCGCCGTCAGCGGTGTTGCCAGTTCTGTAATTACTCCGTCCACGTAGTCATTTACATCATCTTCCTCAAGCCCGTTTTCAGCGGAAAACTGCTTTAATTTATCAATATCGCCCTTTAATTCCTCTGCTTTTCTGTTTAACTCCTCTGCCGAATTTAATTCTCCGAATTTTTCAAACATATCGTTTCTCCTTTCTGTTGCACCGGTGCAACTTACGGAATATCTCCATAATCTTTTACGCTGATATCATGCCAGCTTATTTCCCGTCCACAGCTTCCGCAATAATCCATATTCCATACACGGTTCACTTCCAATCCGCAGTGCGGGCAGAATCCGGATATAATCCTTTCATCCCTGTTGTAATACGGTTCTGCAACCTTCATAATTCTCCTGCCGTCTTTTTCATAAAACGGACGGCTGTCGGCATGAAATATGCCCATTTCCCCGTCTGTCAGCTCTGCTATATTCATGGTGTTCGTATATTTCCTCCGTCATCTATATATGCGGCGCCTTCCATGTCCTTGTAACTCTTTAGAAAAACCTCCCGCCACCTGTCTTCTCCATACTTTTCTTCAAATGCCCGCTGTGCCGTCTGCTTGAGCATTAAGTCCACTGCCGGATTGCCGTGCGGTGATTCTTCACCATGCTCATGATGAAACCGCTCGCATACATAGGCATACAAGCCATATTTTTCTGCAAGCTTTCTGTTTGCTGTTCCGTGCATGAAATGGTGCTTATGCAGCCCCGTTGATGGGAGTTGTCCGAAATATCCCGCCTTTTCAGCTTTCAGACGGCACAGGTAACACTCTTTTGTCTGCTGTAAAATGCTTTTGTTCTTCATTGTGTTTCTCCTTTAATTTCTCTATACAGAACTGATGCCACAACGAGTATTCATGGGCTTCGTCCGTAAATGTTACAACATGGTACCTCATCAGCTCCGTAATCTGCTGCCACAGTTCCTGATTCTTTACCGGCCTATTCCCGGATTTTTTCCAGCCGTTCTTTTCCCACTGGGCAATCCAGTGGTTATTCACAGTATTTAAAACGTGGGTACAACCGGTAAATATGCGGACTTTCTGCATTTTGTTTAATCTTCCCAATGCTTCCGCTATGATATTTAACTCAAGCTGATTTTCGGTGCAGTTTTTCATTCGCCCGGAGTGGTTTCTCGTATGCCCGTTATATTCCATTGTGTAAACGTAGTATGCCGTCTTCCATATCCGCGGTCCTTTTGCTGTTGTCGTTATGTAGATGTTTACCACGTCTATCCGCCTCCTTCTTCTTTGTACATGGTGTATGAAAAATACTTAAACCCCGCCTCTGTATATCCTTCCCTCACAGAATCCGGATTCAGAATATATCCCTTCTTCGGACGGATTCCATGATTGAAGGTGCTGGAGCGGACAACCTGTTTTATCACGACCGGCTGTTTTAAGTTCCGGGACGGATTCCACCGTTTTCCTATCAACTGTCCTTCGGTTTCTTCTGTCTTTAATGCCGCCTTGATAAAGTACCTTGCTATACCTTTGTAATCTCCTTTGCTGTACAGCGGCTTCATGTCTATGCCGCCTTTTGTCCAGCACTGCTTTAATTCCTGCGGCGTGCAGATTGACATCATCATATGGATATGGGCAGCGCCCCGCTTTCCCAGTTCTTTTACATAGATGTATTTGAGCGGTATTCCCTTGTCTTTGAATATCTTTCTCATTTTCTTTAAGCAGTTGCGCATATCCACCTGCATCTGTTTTGAATCTTTTGGACGGTTACGTGGAAAATAGGTGAACGTCACAAGCATTCCTGTGTTATCGGTAAAATTGGTATTCATCAGGCGGCGGAGTGTCCGCTCTGCCTTTCTTTGATTTACCCTCTGCTGACATTCACATGTCTGCCTGTATCGTCCTTCCCTCTTTTCCCCTTTGCAGTTATAACGAAGTGTGTGATATTTTCTTACCTCAAGTATCCTGCCCGCCACGCATATTTCCTTAATGTATGGCATATTGTTATATCTCCTGAATGGTTCTTTAGATAATCATTTAATCAAGCTTTCAAAAGGGGAAAATCCCCTTTTATTTTTTATTGACATATCACACATAAACCGTTATAATAATGTAAGTATTGGTATATGTTATACATCAATTTTTTGAGAGAGCTGCTGCAATCAGTTCTCTCATTTTTATTGTTCTATAAGCCGGTATGAACCGGGTACTGCACGCTCTTTAATTTCCAATTTCCGAAGCTTTTTCAGCATTTCACACGCTTTAATAATGTCATGTTTCTCTTTGGCATCATCAATGGACCTGTTGTAAAAAATAATCAGCGGTATGCTTCTCATATCTTTCTCCTTTCCGGCGGCATGAAGCTGCGTGATGCCGCCTGTTTTGTGATATACATTTCTTTAACCTTTAGGGTTCGGGAGCTTGTCCCGAATCAGGGCGGCGGGAATCGAACCCACATGGCTATCAGACATGAAGTGCTGTGAGGGGGTACAGCTTCTGGGGATTTTGGTTAGGGGATATGCCATTTTTTCCTGTTAAACGCCCTGTGAATCCATTTACAGCTTGTGGCGGCTGTAAATGGAAAATACTCTTTTTCATTGCTTCTTTACATACCCCATTGCGGCCATACCGCTTTCGTTGATCTTCCTGCCGTACTCCTCCCGCTGTTTTGGGGTCAGTTCTTCCAATTTGTATGTCTTCTTTTTCTTTTTGTCGTTAATGGTACAGATAACATTCATGCTTATCACCTCACTTTTGCTATTATTATGATTATTCAAAAAGTAACTGACTGTGCCTGTCACACAGCCTTTTATTCAACGTTGAAATCAGGACGGCGGGATTTGAACCCGCATGGCTATCAGACATGAAGTGCCGCGTGCTGTTGCGATTCTTTTATTTTGGCGGTGGTAGCTGTCTGAGGTATCTAATTTTCACTGCCAAAGCGGGGAACTACCGCAACGAAACCCAATTCCGTCTACAGCTTCTGAGGGCTATAAACGGTTATTCCTAATCCCTGTAAAACACCGATATTCCTAATTTTTCAGCCTCTTTAATCTCAGCTGCCATGCCTTCACTTATGCCGAACTTCTGCCCGACATATACCACATCGCATTTTTTCAATATCTCCAGCGAAGCTTCCAATCCTCGTTTTCTTTCTTCCGGGTTGGAATCATCAAGGCAGTTTGTCATGTACAAATGTGGAGCAATTGCACCAAATCCATGTAACAACACCGCCCTTGTAAGTTTTTCTGCATATTCTATGTGCTCAGCTATTTCTTCTATAGTCGCCCCACGATAGGGCGAACATATGTAATACAACACGCTTTATCCTTCCTTTCTCTTGCCAAACATCACTACATTCTCTATACTGTAATCACTGAGAGTTGCCATTAACTAATAAAATCAAAGGAGAATGTAATGATAGCTGTAGATTTAACCGTAACCATATCTGTAATTATTGCAATATGTGCAATCATTTCACCTATCATTACCACATTACTCAATAATCATCATTTGTATAAAATGAAAAAAATTGAAATGAAGTTGGAATCTGAAAAAGCTGCACAATTTTATAAACGTGGTGTCTATGAAGATTATTTAAATTACACCGGACAGTACATTGCTGTTCGTGACCATGACACCCATTTAAAATATGCTTCAATATATCCGCTTGCATTAATTTATTTTCCTCAAAACTTAGCTGACGAAGTCATCACTCTTAATGATGAAATCACTGAACGTCGTTGGGATACTGCCATTGCACACCTCAATGAATTAACTCCTGTTATCCGTGAAATATTACAATCAATGTAAGTAAAACACATACAAATCCCGCCCAGACTGCATATACAAACACGCTTTCGGGTTGTATTTTTTTCATGATAAAAACGCACCCAATCGCTATAATGTATACTAGTATCAGCAAAACAAATGCTGGCATTTCAAGTCATCACCTCACTTCATCACTGATTAATAATGTCATTAACGTACTTCTCAATCCTATCCAATTGGTTTAATTCCTCAGAGAGTTTTTCCGGCTCTCTGAGGATTCTTTTTGCCATATTAAGCAGCCTCTGTTCCGTCTTCTGCTCCAGTTTGCGCTGTTTTGCCTTGATTTCATCTAATTCGCAAATTAAAGCCTTGTACTTTTTCTTTGACAACCACACTTCTTATTCCTCCTTCAATCTAATCCAGTCCGCAACCTCTTTCTGTGTAAACCTCATCGGGGTTAGCTTCGCACCCCAATATTCAGATTCAACCGTGCGGGATTCGATTCCTTCTTCCTGCATAAATCTTAATAAGTCCTCCGGACAACCAAAGTTACCAAATTCTGTTCTTATAAGCATTGTTCTCACCCTTTCTTATTTATGTGCTTCACGCTATGTGATGTTATAAGGTAAAAAAATATTATCTACTGGAAAATCGCATATTTTTGCAAATAAATATATTTGAGCTTTAGTTGGTGCTACTTTCCCCTTTTCCCACTTATTTACTGTTTCGCGTGTCACCTGCATTTCCTCTGCTAATTCTGCTTGTGTTTTGTTCGCATTTACACGAACTGCAGCTAAACTTATCTTTATATCCAAGCGTTTTTTCCTCTCTTTCTTTTATTTACATCATCATAATACATCACGTTGCGTGATGTGTCAACACATATTGTGAATTTTTTTCACATTTTTATTGATTTTTGTTTTCATTATGTGTAGAATTAAATTACAACATACATGGAGGTGCATTATGAGTGAGGATGTTAGGAAGAACTTTCCTAAACTACTTAAATATTATCTAATGTTAAATAATAAAACACAAAAGGATTTAGTTGATTACCTTGGGGTATCTCAATCCGCTGTATCTAATTGGGTTAAAGGAATCAGACTTCCAGATATGGAAATCGTAGCAAAAATAGCTTCATTTTTGCATGTTGAAATACAGGATTTAATTCAAGATGATACTAAAGATGTATATTATTTAAATGACGATGCAAAAGACATGGCACAGTTCCTGTATGAAAATCCTGATTATAAGGTATTGTTCGATGCTTCTCGCAAAGTCAAAAAAGAAGACATTGAGTTTGTTAAGCAGATGCTCGACAGATTTAATCAACAGTAAAGCACAAAGGAGGGGATAATTACGGATTCAAACATCATCTATGCAGATATGCCAACTACTGTAAAGGCATATACTGTCAGCAACAACGATGATTCTTACACCATCGTTCTAAATTCCCGGTTAAACCGGGAACAACACTTAAGGTCATATCATCACGAAATGTTACATATTGAGCGCGGGGATTATGAAAAACATGGTGATATTGATATTATCGAAATTAATACGCACGCATTAAATTAATACAAGAGAGGTATATTATATGAGTTTTTATGATGATATTAAAAATTTTTCACAGCGAATTGTAACTTTAAAGGATTCCATTCAAACAGAAGAAGCTACTAAAATGTCACTTATTGTTCCTTTTTTTCAATTACTAGGATATGATGTCTTCAATCCGGCTGAATTTTGTCCTGAGTATACCGCTGATGTCGGAATTAAAAAAGGAGAAAAAGTTGATTATGCTATCATAGTAAACAATGAGCCATCTATACTAATCGAATGTAAATGGTGTGGCGATTCCTTAGATAAACATGGTTCTCAACTTTTTCGATACTTCGGAACATCTCCTGCCAAATTTGGAATTTTAACTAATGGTGTTCTTTACCGCTTTTACACTGACCTTGATGAATCAAATAAAATGGATTTAACTCCGTTTCTCGAGATTAATCTTCTTGACTTGAAAGAACCCCTTGTAAACGAATTGAGAAAGTTTGCCAAAGAAAATTTTGACAAGGACAGCATATTTAGTACAGCTTCTGAACTTAAATACTCTAACTTAATTAAAGATTATCTCAAAAAACTGCTGGATGAGCCGTCTGATGACTACGTTCGTTTTATATTGAATGAAATATATGACGGTCAAAAGAATCAAAAGATTCTTGATAAATTTAAACCTATTATCAAAAAAGCAAGCACTGCTTTTATCAATGATATTGTTAATCAAAAAATATCTTCCGCTTTAGCAAGTGAAGAAACTGAGGATGCTCCGGAGCCTGTTGTTGAACCTGTTAAAGAAAGCAAAATTGTTACAACCGAGGAAGAAATTGAAGCTTTTTACATTATTAGAGGTATGCTGGTCGGTGCTGTGGATATTAGTGATATTGTATATAGAGATACTGAAAGTTATTTCGGCATTCTCTTTCAAAACAACAACCGGAAGCCTATTTGCAGGCTAATTCTTGATAAAAAGAAAATGCAAATATTAATTCCTGATGAAAAGAAGTCATTTACTCGTTATTATATTGATTCATTAAATGATTTGTATGATTACAAAGATCAACTTTTGAATGTTATCAAATTATATAGCGAAGATTAAGTAACAACCTCTGCCAACAGCCCCGGTTTTGGCTGCGGCGACCGTATTCAGGCAACAATGGTTTTTGAAAGGATTTAACTGTAAATTCAATAACCCAACGACATTAGTAACGTATTGCCGACCTCGGCAATACGTTACTAATGAGCTTGGATTAAACTAAATAAAAGCCCCTGTGCTACCAACACAAGAGCTTTTACGGATACTTACTCAGACGGTGTCTGATATAATATACCCCTAACCAAGTTATATTATATCATTCCAGACACCGCTTTTGCAAGTAGGTGTTATTTTTATACCCAAATATGAATAGAATGGAGTGATATACTATGAAAAAGACCTTAAATGAAATGAAAAATGCCTGCGCTTATATCCGTGTATCGACCGATAAGCAGGAAGAACTCTCCCCGGATGCACAAAAGCGGCTGTTGCTGGACTACGCAAAGAGCAATCATATAATGATTCTACCAGAACACATTTTTATTGAAAACGGCATTTCCGGTAAGAAAGCTGACAAACGCCCACAATTTATGCGAATGATTGGTATGGCAAAATCCAAAGAACGCCCATTCGATGTGATTCTCGTGTGGAAATTCAGCCGTTTTGCCCGCAATCAGGAAGAATCGATTGTTTATAAGTCTTTGCTTAAAAAATGCGGTGTTGAGGTCGTGAGTGTGTCAGAACCATTGGTTGACGGCCCTTTTGGCTCTTTAATCGAGCGAATAATTGAATGGATGGACGAATACTATTCGATTCGTTTATCCGGTGAAGTCATGCGCGGTATGAAAGAAAAGGCACTGCGTGGCGGCTATCAGTCTGCCATGCCGCTTGGCTACCGCATGAACCGGGAAACCAAGATACCGGAAATCTATGAACCGGAAGCCGTTATTGTCCGGAAGATTTACGATGAATACTCCGGTAACGGAAAAAGCTATCTTGAGATTGCAAGAGAACTCAACACCCTGGGCTACAAGACACGGCGCGGCGCCAATTATGAAGAACGTACCATAAAATATATCCTGCAGAATCCATTTTACACCGGCATGGTTCGCTGGAACCGTCAGAACCACAACGAACACACCATAAAAGATGAATCCGAATGGATTATTTCACAGGGACGGCATGAAGCGATTATCACGCAGGAAGTATATGACCTTGTACAGGAGCAGATTGTAAAACGAAGCCGGCCGTACAAAGCACACAGCACCGGCTCTATTAAGCACTGGCTAAGCGGTATGGTAAAATGTTCGTCCTGTGGTTCTTCCTTAAACGGTTCTGTCCTCTCCGCCGGTGGCAAAGTAACTTCTTTCCAGTGTGGCAATTACAGCCGCGGAAGCTGTATGACAAGTCATTTTATCAAGGCTGAAAAACTGGAGCAGGCGGTGTATGCCGCATTTGAACAGGTTATCAAGACCAATGAGTTTTCATATGAGGTCCGCACACCGCAGAATGAAGCGGATGACAGTCTGCTCTTAAACCGACAGCTTGAAAAGCTTGACGATAAAGAAAAACGCATTAAGCAGGCTTACCGTGATGGAATTGATACACTGGAAGAATATAAGGAAAATAAGCAGCTACTCGCCGATGAGCGGCAACGGATTGAAGAACAGCTCTCTGCTCTGACCGATAGTGAACCGGAACGCAAAGAACAGCTTGCACGAAATATCCGTAGTATTTACGATATTATCCGGGACGAATCGCTTGATAAACGCACCCGCGCCAATGCCCTGCGCAGTGTGGTAAATGTTATGGTGTATGATAAGGCGGAGGATACGTTAAGCGTGGAGTTTTACATATAATTAAACTGCCGTTTCTTTTATTTTTCAAGAAACGGCAGTTTATAATTTTCTTATTCAAATTCTTGTTGTTCTAACAATTCATTCTCTATTTGTGATAATTCTTCTGTACCATCTACCTCCTCATTATCTTCTTTAAAACGTGCAATTTCCCTATCTATTCTATCCATTTCTATTTTTATTTTATCTTGCATTTCATTGCTGATTCCTTTTAAAAATATTCTTTTAATGTAAGCTGACCACTCATTATTTTGACAACTTTCCTTATACGCTTTTACCATATCAGGTAATATTTTAGCACATACTAATAAAACTAATTTTATTTGCTCTATCCCCTCTTGTGTTATTTCTATAGAACCTCTATATGTTTTATCATATATTCTACCTGTATTTCCAATATATAATTCAATATTCATTTGATGATTTCCATATTGAATTATTGGACGCAATGCACGTAAATTTTCTTCTCCTAATAACATTCCTAATGTTCCCAATAATGCTGAAACTCTATTTCCCATTCCTCTTACAGCATTTACCTTATCATTTGTTCTGCCTAAATAACTGTATATACCATTAATAAACATCACAGGATTCGTTGTTATTTTCTCGTCTTGAAACTCTCTCAAACGATAAAATAACCAATATAAAGTATCTTCTGAAATATAACTAACTTCTTCAACTGTTCCCCAAATCAATTCATTACTAAATACTTTTTTAATTATCTTATATGCATTATTCTGAGAGCCAAAAATCACAACTTTTAACACTTTATTTTGAATATATCCTACAGCTTTTTCAATGCAATCACTGACTTCATACGCATCTGTTTCTATATTTTTCTTAGCACCTTGGGCATTAATATTAAATGCAACGTATTCGATTTCATCTTTATCAATAATCGAACTGCTAACAGAAATATTATTAAGACATTCCATTGGTGTTATCTCATTTTTCAATGAAAGGCTACCATACATTTTTCCTGATGTTCTACGTTCCAATTTATTATCATTAACGACTTTTACAAATTCCTGCAAATCATTAAACTTTCCAAATTCCCAAATAGAAAAATTTATCATATACTTTCCTCTCTATGCACTAATCTAACAGGACTGGATTCTACCTGCCAAAATAATCTATTAAATTTTTTTAAGAAACTATTTCCAACAACAATTTCAGTAGTAATTTTTGAATCCCACTTTATCGTTTTATTAGATACCACTTCTAAGGTAATATACAGTTTATCCTCAACAATGCTAGATTCCGAAATATTCAATATATCAATATTTATATACTTAGAAGCCGTATTGGTATCCAAAATTCTTCCATATTCATCCTCTTTATCTATTGCAATGCTTGTATACGGACTATTTTTTATTTGTAAAAAAACCTGTCCGTATTTTCTATATATTTTTTTTAAATATTTATACCTAAAATTAATTTTGATACTATAATTAATCTTCACTGCTTTTTTACAATATGTAACCACTTGCTCCATATCTTGAGAATTTCTAGCTTCGATTTCAACCTTTATTGGTGAATTCAACAATACTAAAACAGTATTAACAATAAGTGTTACGATTGCCGAATCAATAGCCACTCTTATAGACTCACTGTCTAGAATACTAATATTTTGTATATCTAATAATTTTATTACCTCTCTTATTATACTTACATCACATAAATAGAAAAGAATTATACAAACAGGTGAAAGAATCTTAATAGCCAAAGTTAATGTCTTATCTCTCCCATATCTATTTATGCAAATAAAAACTATTAAAACTATAACAATAATCCCAAGTAATGCTTTCAATATAACTACCTCATAATATCGACTTTAACATACCAAATATCTTCTCAATACTTTTTCCCGAATCAATCGCAATAATTCCATTATTGTAAAAATGAAAATTACAAATTTGCTCATCACAAATTACACCAAACGACATATAACTTATATCAATTCCCTCATCATAATTATACCATTTTAAAGTAGTTAATAACTCATCCAGCATTTGTTCTCTATTTTGTTTATTAATTTTATTTATGCACATTGCAATATCTTTATTATCTTCCTCAAAAAGTGAGTTTAACTTTATATCATATATTTCTACACTTTCATGTATCATATTTATCAATATCTTATAAAACACACTAGTTGTAAATATATATTGCGATACTGGCAACTCTGACATTGATTCTAATAATTCTTTATAGCTGTTACTCATATAATCATATTCGATTGCAACCACATAATTATTAACACATTTATAGCTATACTTGCATAATACGGGTAATATAGAATCCATTGCATTTTGATCTACTTTATAAAACTTATATTGTTTCTGCATATTCCCCTCTCCTTTACAAGTATTATTTTATATACTATTATAATACCATATTCAGTTATTGCAACTACTATTTATTTATATTTAATTTTTTCTATGCTTTTCATGTATATCTATATCAAAATGAAGTACAGTCCTCCGTATTGACTGATAATCATTGCCGCAAGTGCCGGATTGGGATTCTTAATATGAATCGGAAACTGTAATCTTTTTTCATAATTCCACATCGTTTAACCCTCCATTTCCCACGGCATTGGTGTTGCAACCCAGTTCCAGTAGTTTTCATTTGTTACATGATAAAAACTTAAAGGACCCACATTTTCATTGTAAAGCCGCACTGCTTCTGCGTACTGATGCTTCATATCGGCATAAAATGCCAGTGCTTCACCGTCATCGGGATGGGTATCCAGATACAGCGCCGTTTCCACCATAACAAATCCCAGCTCATACACATCTGCGATATAACGGCTTTTGTTACACTGCTGATTCTGTACAGACTGCAGTCTTCTTTCTGACATTCTGTTTTCCGGCACCAGACGCATATTCTCCTGGCATCCCTGCATTGGCAGACGATGCTCCATTCTGTTTGGCATTCTCATTTCTCTTCCCATTCTGTCAGTACACGGACAGTTTTCTCCTGCCCTTCTGCCGGCAGGATTTTTACTGCCTTCCTGCTCCGGCCGGATTCCCTGACAGCCGCAGGAATCCCCTCTACCTGGCATATATGGATTTCTCATATCCTTCACGTTTGCCATGCTCCTCTCTTTATACGCGGCATACTGTTTCACAGAGTCCGCAATGCCGCTGTTTGCCTGCACTCTGCATTTTAACCGGCTTTCTGCCCGTTAACGGCTTCTATCACGTCTGCAGCCGACAAACGGCTTATTTAATATTGGAAACAATGTTCCGTATTTTAATGCTCTGCATGGTTCATACACCTCGCCCCAGTGCTGCCATGGCACATATGTCATGCCCACAACCTGCGGCGGATTTTTTTTATTCATACAATCCATACTTACTCCATATAATTTATTTAATACTATTATATGATTTCACACAAAAAGAGTTCTTCCCCTCTTTTGCCCCGCCACACTAAAAGACTGCCATAACGGACTGACGGTTTATACGCTTTCATGCAACATTGCCTGGTGTGTTTTCTCCTTTCCGTTCCTATGGATTCGCCCTAAGTGTTGCAGTATCTACTCATTTACGTTTCGTCATTCCTGCCATCAGGCATTCCATGGGGCATACATTTGATTACACGGTTACATTGTTCAGCCCTTTGGATTCGCCCATTTCAGAGCTATACCTACTGCGGCTTCTGCTGACTTCTCACAGTTCTTTGTTACTACGGCAAATGAGACTGTCCGTCATACTTAGAAACGTGCGCCGCCAGGCGCACCCATCAAAAAAAGCCCCGGCATTATCCGGAGCTTTTTTATCCATTTTTTATTACCACGACATCACTTCATATCCGTCATTGGTTACAAGTACCATAATTTCCCACTGTGCTGACGGCTTTTCATCATCCGTATAGATTGTCCAGCCATTCTGTTCATCAATGTAAATCTCACTTGTTCCCATATTAATCATCGGTTCAATTGTAAATACCATGCCCGGTGCCATCACCATTCCAGTGCCTTTTTTTATCACATAGCTGACATATGGGGCTTCGTGGAATTCCAGTCCGATACCGTGACCACCGACCTGACGGACAACAGAATATCCGTTTTCCTTTGCATGGTCCTGAATCGCCTGTGCCACATCACCTAAATGTCCCCATGGTTTTACCTGCTGTAAACCCAGCTCCACACACTCTTTTGCCACACGCACGAGCTTCTGGTTTTCTTCGGAAACATTTCCAATACAGAACATCCGGGATGAATCTGAAAAATATCCATTATAAATGGTTGAGCAGTCCACATTGACAATATCGCCGTCAATTAACTGTACATTATTGGAAGGAATTCCATGGCACACCTGTTCATTAATGGAAGTACATACGCTCTTTGGAAACCCTTCATAATTTAACGGTGCCGGAATACCCCCCATTGCCGTTGTCTTCTGATAAACCATCTGATCGATTTCTTCTGTCGTCATACCTGCACAAATGTGTTCTGCCACATAATCAAGTACTGCAATATTAATCTTGCTGCTTTCACGCATTCCCTGTAACTGTGCTTCATTTTTAATAATTTCCCGCGGTGGAACCTTATGAAATTTTCTTCTGTACATTTCAATTTTTTTATCAAAATCCATGTGGCATTCACCGTATAACTTTCCACTCTTGCACCAGCATGGCTGGTCCTTTGTCAGCTTTTTCAATTGTTTTCCTCTTTTCTTTTTATTTTTCTTTTCTGCTTTTCTAAAATCCGTTACTGCTGTAATGCCTCCACAATTGCCGGGAAAAACTGCTTCTTTCTGGATACGACACCCTGCAGCTTTACACAAGCATCCTTTACTTCTACGCCAAACGCCTGATAAATCACAGCATTGGCATTGTTACCCGCACAAAGTACCTCAGAGGATTCCGATACAATATCAGTGAGCAGAAAATAAACAATTCCCGCACTGTTATCCTGTACAACGCCCTGTATAAATTCTGCCAGACGCGGTTTTACTTTTTCTAACTCCTCCGCACTCATAGAATTAATCTGTCCGACACCAATTGCAACATTGTTAACGGAAAACTTTTTATAATCCTGATAAAAAATTTCTTTTGCAGATTTACCGGATAAATTGCTTCCGGCACGGAACATTTCCCGCCCATATGTTTCAATATCCAGCTCTGCCTTTTTTGCCAGCTGCATGCACGCTGCCACGTCATCCGACGTACACGTCGGTGATTTAAAAATCAATGTATCGGAAATGATTGCCGAACACAGCAGCGCCGCTGTATTTTTATCAATTTCCGCCTGATTTTCCTGATACATATGATAAATAATCGTTGCCGTACTGCCAAGCGGCTGGTTTCTAAAAAATACCGGTGATACCGTCTGAATTGCCCCCAGCCGGTGATGGTCAATAATTTCAAGAATTTCCGCTGTTTCAACGCCATTGACTGCCTGGCCCCTTTCGTTGTGGTCAACAAGAATCAATTTTTTCTTTCCTGCTCCCAGTAAATTTCTTCTGGAAATCATCCCCACATAATTGCCCTGTGTATCCTCGACCGGAAAATCCCGGTGGCGAAGCTTTGCCATAACCGTCTGGATATCTTCAATAAAGTCTTCTGTTTGAAATTTGACAATTCCTTCTTTTTCTTTCATCAGAAAACGTATCGGCATACTCTGGTTAATCAGTCTTGCTACCGTATATGTATCAAATTTAGTTGTAATTAACAGACAGTTGTGTTCCTTTGCCACTTTTGTGATGGTCTTTGACACCTGTGCGCCTTCACAGATAATCAGGCATCCTGCCTCCATTTCAATTGCGCACAGCTGTGCCTCATAGCGGTTTCCCAAAATAACAATATCCCCTGTCCCGATATAATTTTCCATCATATCCGGGTTAGCCGCCGCAATCACAACTTTTCCTTCTTTAAAAATACCGTCTGCTTCCCCTGCAACAACCGTTCCTTCCAATGTATCCACAATATTCTGATACCGTGTCTGGGCTGTTGCAAGAATGGTGCTGTCATAAACCTGAAAATACGATTTTGCTATATCTCCAATCGTAATCAGTCCTTCCAGCACATTTTCTTTTGTTACCGGAAGTGTCACGACATTCTGCTCTTTCATCAGGGTCCACGCCGTTTTTACTGAAATCTCTTTAGAAACACCCGGTGTTTTTCGAATCTGGATATCCCGCACCTGCGGTCTGACATCCTTCATATATTCCGGCGGCTGTACACCCAGTTTATCCATGACATACTGCGTTTCTTCATTTAAATGTCCTGCACGTTTTGCCACATAATGCTGTCCTGTTATTTTTTCTTTTAGTCTTGCATAACAAATTGCTGAGCATACAGAATCTGTATCCGGATTTTTATGTCCAATCACATAAACTGTTTCCTTTCCTTCCATATCCACCTCTCCACTTAAAAAACTGTTATAGCTGTACCGTTTCTACCTAACATACATACTATAACAGTTCTTTATGGTTTTCAACCGTTTTGCCTTTATTTTGTCTGTTTAATCTGTCTGTAAGCACGCTGCACTAATTTGTGAAAACAACAATATTGGTCTTATCTGTTTCTCCCAGACGTGCCAGCAGCTTTTTAAGATTCTCAACCGCTTTCTTATAAACATAATATGCATCATATGTCTGCTGGAAATAATCCATGGCTCCCTGAATATCCTCACGGTCTTTTGCCTCCCATGAAAGTGTCGCATATTTATGGATATTATTATGCGTTTCAATAACTTCTTTAAATTCTGCACTGCCTGTAATCTGTGGATTCGTCTGTGCAGCAAGCCATTTACCGATTTTACAGGTCTTCGGATTATTCAGCTGTTCTTTTCTTAACCGCTCAAAATCAACGGCATTGTTATAAACTCTCCACATCAGGATAAAGTGGTCATTAATAAATACATCCAGCCAGTCCTGCTGTGTAATCTCAGCAAATCCACGTACCATATCACTTCTTGTTGTATCAATGTAACGCCCGATTTTATAGACATGCGTTCCCATTTCCGTACAGTCATCAGAAAGTTCTTTATAACTCTTGGAAATGCTTTCAATCTGCCTTGTAAAGTCTTTTGTTACGTCTGTCTGTGTATCAATATCCTCAAAAGCATTGTCAACACGATCCTTAATCTGATTCATCTGCTGATTCATCTGTCGGATTGATTCCAATGACTGTTCTACCTTTTCATTGCCCTCTGCAAGCTTGGAGGTTGTTTCATTCATGGAAAGTGCCAGTTCCCCGATATCCGTACGCAGTTCTGCTACATATTTAACAATGTCTTCTGCAGATTCTGCGGTATTGCCGGATAACTGTCTTACCTGATCAGCAACGACTGCAAAGCCCTTTCCTGCTTCTCCTGCTCTTGCAGCTTCAATAGATGCATTTAACGCCAGCAGATTACTCTGGCTTGCAACCTTCTTTACCACATCGACAATTTCACCGATTTTATCAATCTTGCCCTGAAATTCCTGTACCTGTTCATTGATTGCCTGAATCTTTTCAGAAGACTCATTGACAACCTGTATGCTGTTGTTCATATTTTCCGTACTACTGTCAGCGGTTGCAATGACATCATGTGTATTCTCACGGATATGTGACATTGCTTCCGAAATATTGTTAATAGATGTTTCCATGTCACGGCTTGCATTTTCCATATCCCGGATGGATTCTGTCTGGGACTGAACCTGATCTAATGTCTTTTTTACATAAGAGTTATCACCGATTGAACCCATTGCCTGATTCAGACGCATTACAAAATTGTTATTGGAACGCTTATATGCATGAATCAGTTCATTAAACTTTTCTCCATATGCCGGATTCTGAAATGCGCTTGTATCAATATCTTCATAATTACCGCCAATCACACCATCCATTGCCTGCATAAGCAGCTGCAAGTCCTTTTCTTCTGAATAACCATTTGCTGTCTTTTTTCCAAACATATCTATTACCTCTCTGATTCGCTTTTATCTTAGTCGTATTTTATCACATAATAACAAAAAATAATACTTATTTTTGCTTATTTTTTGCATATATTACAAAATTTTTTTCCTAATCCAGCGCAATTTCTTCCAGTTCCACAATGCTCCCAGTTTATTGTAAACCCAGTACCCTGCATTTGCCGCCTTTTGCAGCAGAAAATTTGTGTCCTCTTCCATTTCTTTTAAAACACTGCCGCCCTGTGCCTGCACCCATCCTTCTTTAATTGCCCGGATTAAATCATTGTTGTTTGCAATTTTTTGTGTGAATTCTGTATATGCTGCCCCGACTACGCGCATCTTATGTGCATCCGACCCTGCCACTTTCGGCTTATGCAGACAGCCTGCCAGATTATCAGCACAGGCATTTGCCCACGGTCTGATGCAGGCATTAAATGTTTCCACGAAATCAAATTTTTCCAGGAATTCATTGTGTTTTTTACCAAATCGCGTATTGGTAAATGCAAAAAATCCCGGCCCGTAAGGATGTGCAAGCCCTAAAATGCCCCCTCTTTCATGCACAATCTTTTCTAACTGCGCCAGTGTCATTCCACGGATTTCCATAAAAGCATCATTTATACAGTCCGGCAGTACCGCAATCACATGGCCGCCATCCCTTGTATCATACTCAATGCCCTTTAATACCGTAAACGGCTTTTCCAGATGCAGATTCTTTGCAATCTTTTCAAATTTGCGGTAGCCGTCATAGGAGTTGTGGTCTGTTACCAGCATTCCGTCAAAGCCCTCTTTTACCAGCTTCGTGATATATTCCTGAATCGGCACTTTTGCATCAATTGACCCCTCTTTTGTATGGCAATGCATATCCAGTTTCATTTTTATTCTCCATTCTGTATTTTTTAACATCAGTGTCAAAAACAAATTTTAACATTTATATTACCTATCATTATAAATCATTTGACAATTTCATAACCAGCTACACTATAACACAGCGCCACCTTTTTTTCCATATTTTTTCACTTTCCGGTCCCTTATTTCATATATTAAAATAACTCTGCTATCAAAGGATTTTGTTTATGAATTATCGGAACTGTCTTAAAATTTTATGCAGTATTTCTGTTGTCTGCCTGTGCTGTACATGTATGGGCTGCAGCAAAACAAAAAGCACCGGCAGCACATCCATCACTTTAAATGAAGTTGCGCACTCCGTTTTTTATGCACCACAGTACGCGGCAATTGAATTGGGATATTTTAAGGAAGAAGGCATTGACCTTACACTTGTGACCGGATTCGGCGCTGACAACGTTATGACTTCCCTGATTTCAGATGATGCACAGATTGGCCTTATGGGTTCTGAATCTTCTATCTATGTATACGCACAGGGTGCATCGGATTACGCCGTCAATTTTGCCCAGTTGACACAGCGCGCCGGCAACTTTCTGGTATCCAGAACGGCAGAAGATGATTTTTCATGGGAAAACCTGCGCGGAAAAACGATTCTTGGCGGCAGGGCAGGTGGTATGCCACAGATGCTTTTGGAATATATTTTAGAAAAGAACGGACTGACTAAAGAAGATGTCAATATTATTCAAAACGTAGATTTCGGCTCAACTGCCGCGGCATTTTCGTCCGGCATTGCCGATTATACCGTGGAATTTGAACCGTCCGCAACACTTCTGGAACAGGAAAGCGCCGGATTTGTCGTGGCTTCTTTGGGCGTGGAAAGCGGCTATGTGCCGTATACTGCCTATTGTGCCAAAAAGAGCTTCCTTTCTAAAAACTCTGATGTGATTGCTGCCTTTACCAGAGCCATTCAAAAAGGGCTTGACTACTGTAATTCCCACTCCGCCGAAGAAATTGCTGCGGTAATTGCACCACAGTTTCCGGAAAATACCCAAAACGATATCGCCGTCATTGTTGCACGATATCAGAATCAGGACACATGGAAAACCGATACGGTATTTTCCAAAGAAAGTTTCACACTGCTGACTGATATTTTACGAAACTGCGGCGAGTCAGACACGGATGTTCCTTATGAAGACCTTGTCACCACAACATATTCCAAACAGGCAGCGGCCGAATCTGTTTCATATTAAGCCACATGTAAGATTTAACTCTGCTGCTTTTTCATTTCATGATTTAAAGTGCCGTCCGAGTCGTTCGCGGAATTTTTTGCTGTGCTTTGCATGCCTTTGAACCTGTAACAGCACCAGACGGCACATCACTGCAAAGACCGGAACTGCTGCTGCCATTAAAATCCCCGTAACCATTACCCATACCGGTGACAACGGATACAATGCGAACAGCGGCTTTAAAAACAGTACACTGAATACTGCCCCGGATGCCATCAGTATACAGATGCCTGTTCTGATTTTATCCAGCGGCATACAGATTCTTATAAGTGCTGCCATTCCGACAGCCAGCAATATCATGATACACATTGTAGAAAGCTGCTCATGTCCGATGCCGGCACAATTTCCTGCAACGTTAAGCACTGCCAGCAGTATAAAATCCGTCAGTGCCGCAGGCAGTGCCAAAAGCACGACATTGGTTAAAAAATGTCCTTCTATGCGGCTTTTATCCGGCTGCATTGCCAGTAAAAATGCCGGTGTACCGATGGTGAATGTTCCCAAAAAAGACAACTGTGTCGGATACAGCGGATATTTACTGACTGCCACAAATGTAAACAGTGTCATCAGCATAGAAAACAGATTTTTCACCAGAAACAGCGAAGCAGAACGCTGGATATTGTTGACCACGCGTCTGCCCTCTAATACCACGGACGGCATCCTTGCAAAATCAGAATCCAAAAGAACAATCTGTGCCGCATTGGATGCCGCTTCACTGCCGGATGCCATCGCAATACTGCAGTCCGCTTCTTTTAATGCCAGCACATCATTGACACCGTCCCCTGTCATGGCAACAACATTGCCTGCTTTTTTGAGTGCCAAAAGAAGTTTCTTTTTCTGTTCCGGCGATACTCTGCCAAATACCGTATACACCGGTGCAGCTTTTTCCAATTCTTCATCAGAAAGCTGTGAAACATCAATATATCTGTCTGCTTCTGCAATCCCTGCCTTTTTTGCAACTGCCGCCGCTGCTTTGGGATGATCGCCGGATATAACCTTAATACAGACGTCTTCTTTCTGAAAATATTCAAATGTTTCCCGCGCATCCCTTCGGATCGGATTACTCACTAAAATAAATGCAAGCGGTTCAAACAAATGCTGTTCTTCCCCATACCTGCCAAATACAAGTACACGCACACCTTTGTCGATTTTATCCAAAATTTGCACGTCATATTTTCCGTAACGCTCTGCCAGAAGCCGCTCCGGCGCACCAATCAGATATAGTCCTTCTTCAAAACGTACACCGGAATATTTGCGCTGTGAAGAAAACGGAATGACTTTTTGTGCCTTTCGTTCACTTTTTCCATCAAAATAGTCTTTTAATGCCTGCATCGTGATATTATCCGCATCCAGATTTGCTACAACATCTCCGATTAAGGCATGAAGCGAAGTTTCTTCTTCCTCTTTTGCCAGCGGAATAATTTCCTGGACAGACATTTTATTTTCCGTAATCGTTCCCGTCTTGTCCACACACAGGACATTGACCCGCGCCAACGTTTCAACACACGCCATTTCATGAACCAGCACTTTTTTTCTGCCAAGGCGCATGACACTGACAACCAGTGCAATGCTCGCTAAAAGATACAGTCCTTCCGGTATCATACCGACCAGTGATGCAATCATGGATACGACACTTTCCTGTATGGTCGAACCAATGACAAAATGCTGCTGCAAAAACAGCAGGATTCCAATCGGTATAATAACAATGCCAATAATACGCACCAGACGGTCTAAGGAACACATCATTTCCGTCTGTGTATTTTTACGCGATGCTTTTGCTTCTAACATCAGCTGTGCCGCAAAAGATGACAGTCCCACTTTTGTAAGTGTCGCATATCCTTTTCCTGAAACAACAAAACTGCCGGAATACAGTATATCGCCCGGATTTTTTACCACTTCATCCGCTTCACCTGTAATCAGTGCTTCATTGACACGCAGACTGCCTTTCTCAACAACTGCATCTGCACAAATCTGGTTTCCTGCCTGAAAAACGCAAAGGTCTCCAAGCACCAGCTGTTCTGAATCCACCTGCAGCATCTGCCCGCTGCGCACAACCTGCATTTTAGGTTCATTCATCAGTGTCAGCCTGTCTAACACCCGTTTTGCCCGGATTTCCTGAACAATGCCAATCATTGTATTGCACACAATAATAGGCAAAAAGGTCATATTTACATATGACCTTACAAAAACTAACAATGCCGTAAACACTGCAAATATGAAGTTAAAATATGTAAAAATGTTACCGGCAATAATCTGTCCGACAGATTTGGACTGATTTTTCACCTGTACATTTCCATAACCGGCATACAGCCTTTTTTGTGCTTCTTCGCAGCTTAATCCACGGTTTTCATTAGTCATCTGAATATTCAATCTCCTTACCCGCAACGCGGAACGTATAATAAATAGTGACTGCAAAAATAACCAGCTTTACAGCAAAACTTACCGCTATGCTTGCAACGGATTCCTGATTGTAAAGCTGGAATGAAATCATCGCAAAAAATGTCACTGCCGCTGTAACGCCGTACCACCATTTTGCCAGATTTCCTTTAATAACACCAAAAATCACATTCATTAATGCGATATTTAAAACCATATCGAGAATACAGTTGACACCCAGTAACAGCCATAAAACGGATGGTGTTGTAAACAGTGCCGAAACCGTTTCATAGGTTGTTGTCACCTCTTCCGCCGCCAGCTGTGCCAGCATATCCTGTGCCTGTCCTGCCTGGATTGCGGTACACCACGTAATGTAGGAAATCGCTGTCATACCGTATAAAAGGCTGTCGCCGATTGAAAGACCGATTCCCGCAAGATAGACATCGCCTTTACGCTCAAAACGTTCATTTAACATATAGCCGGTAACAACTCTTGCTGCTGTAAATCCGGCTGTCGCAAACAGCGCATATACAATATTATACGTTGCCGGGTTGTTATAAAAAGTATTGTCTATACTCGGTATCAGTGCCAGCGCCGATGTTGCCAGATTGGCAAAAATAAATACAAAAACGGCATAGGCAATCACACCTAAAATCCCCGGCATAACTCTTGCTTTCCATCTTTTCATAATGACAACTACAAGTACAATAATTGCCGAAAGCATAAGAATTCCACCCGCCGAGAGCATGGATGACGTTCCTGCCGGCAGGGTCTGTGTCAAATCAATTGTTTCCATAAAATCTCCATTCCGCCGTTTCCATCTGCCACGGCTTTTTATCTTTCTTAATCATATCATTTCTGTCTGTAAAAGCCAATAAAATATCTATTAAAGTTTGTTCTGTACAGACGAAAAGAGCAGCCACATAGCTGCGGCTGCTCCTCTCATAATCTTAATTGCATAACAATATATCTTTTTTAATAACGAAATGTATATTTAAAAAGGCACACTGTAAACCATTTGGATTATAATTTTGTTACATTAATAGCCTGAGGACCTTTAGCGCCTTCTGTTACGTCAAACTCTACTTCTGCGCCTTCGTCTAATGACTTGAATCCGCTCATGTTCAGACCTGAGTAATGTACGAACACATCCTTGCCTTCTTCATCGCTGATAAAGCCATAGCCCTTTTGGTTATTAAACCACTTTACTGTACCTTTCATTTCAAGTACCTCCAAAAAAATATATGGTGCCAAACACCTTCTTTATCTTAGCATTTGCGGCAATTGTTGTCAATGAAATCTCACTATTTGTTTTCGGACTCCCCAACCTGTAAATACACACGGCTAAGCTCAATTTTATCATCGCCCTGCTGAACTACCGACACGATATTTCCGGCTGTAACCTGTGCTTTTTCCACCCGCAGCAGATGGCTGTTGATAATCTCTGTCGGATAGGCTTTGTCATTAATATAGACCACACTGTAATCATTAAAATTACTGCCTTCCACGCATACATAATCCTTGTAATTATATGCATTGGTGATTGTAATATCATTTTGTCCCATAATCAGATTGGTTGCCTGAAATGGATTTTCCCCGCCATATAAATCACAGTTTCCATATAAAATGTCGTATTCAAGAATCTTTAAATCTTTTAAATAGTCCGGCGTGTCCTTACGTTTCTGATGAAACTTTGTCAGATAACCTTCCGACATGCCAAGCATCTGCTGTACATGCGCTGCCAACTGATAACTTTCCAGATTTTCTTTTTCGGACGGCAGTGAAAAATTGCTCCAGACAACGTACTGTGTCTGATAAATGTCGCCATTTTCAAGTACTTCGTCCGTAAATGAAAATCCCGGCAGGTGGTCGCCGTACATAACAAGCACTGTCTCTTCATCCCTGCTTTCAAGCATCGCCGTCAACTCCCGCAGGAAATTATCCATTTCATGAATCTGGTTGACATAGTAGGTAAATGCCTTTTCCTTTGCCGTATCAAAAAATCCCGTTACCGTAATTTCCGGCACAAAGCCCTCCGGATACTCTGCCGGATAATCGCCGTGTCCCTGTACGGAAATTGTATAAATGTAATCCGAACCATCTGTGGAATCCAGTATTTTTCCGATTTCCCCGGTCAGAATCTTATCCTTTGCCCAGCCCATCGGTGTCATTTCGATATTGTCCATATATTCAATTGATGTAAAATCTTCATATCCCAAATGAGAGAAGACCTTATATCTGTCATAAAACGTTCCGTCATTGTCATGCAGTGCATGGGTGGCATACCCTTTTTCTTTTAAGTCATATGCCATGGATTCACAGACCTTGGACTGTAAAACCGTCTTGTACGGATATTCACCCGGTCCGAAATCATCCATATTCATGCCGGTCTGCACTTCAAATTCCGTATTGGCTGTTCCCGCACCAAAGCACGGCACAGATAAGTAGCCTGACGGATAATCTGCCACAAGCTGTTCAAAATACGGAAGCGGATTTTCCGAAAAACTGATGCCTTTTACCAGATTCGGATCAAAAAAAGACTCCAGCTGCAAAAAAATGATATTCGGTGATTTTTCCGAATTTTCGACTTCTATTTCTTCAATATCCTCTTTCAGACTATTAACATACTCCGGTGTATATTCATCCGATTTGCTGATTCCTCTGTCCACAACACTGCACGTAAAACAGTAAGCAAATCCATATTGTTTATAGGCATTGGCAAGATTGCCGAAATAACTGCTTATTGTTCCGGTAAGAAGCAGAAAGTGGGTAACTCCCATACAGCATAACAACAGTAATCCAATTTTTACTGTTGTACGGATATAGTGTATTTTTTCCTGCTGTTTCGGACCTTTTATCCACAGCCATACCAGTCCCGCAATCCCTGCGGCAACTGCCAGTACAATCAGAATTATCTGAAAAGCATTCAGATAGACCGGAATGACTTTTATGGCATCTTCAATTAAATAAATATCCATTGCCGTAAATGGCGTTTTTCTGGAACAAAGCACCACAAAATTTGTAATTGCAAGCAATAACCACACTACACTCACCGTACAGTACACAAATACTTTTCTGTGAAACAGCAGTACGACAGACATCGTCACCAGAATAATCAGCGTATTATATAAAAACAGAACCGGATTGGTAAAAATCATTACCAATCCGATTAAACTTCTCCTGTTGAAACACTCAACCAGCATATTCAGCAATGCCGAATATACGGCAGCATGTACAATCTCATATTGCCAGCATTTTTGTAAAACTGCCTTTATTCGATTCATAATCCTCACCTGTTATCTGCATTTCATTTTTTTTACTCATTTGTCGTTTCATGACGTGACTCACGGATAACTTCCATCAGTTCACGTGCCTTGTCTTTTGCTTTTGAAGATGCATTTCTTGAACCCATCACCATATAGGCAAACTTCTGTGCTGTATCGTCATCATTGCATTTATGCGCCAGCTGTGCAAGCAGGGAGTTGATCGTCACCTCGTCCATATTGCAGATTGGCGGATACTCTTTTAAAAGTGCTTCGGTAAAGCCTTTGTATGCTTTTTCGATATACTCCGCTTCCAGCTTGTTATACTTTGCAATCTGCCCCAGATTGGCTGTATCATCCTGCTGTAATTCTTCTGCTGCTCCTCTGTAAAGCCATGCAAGCTTTAAGCACAAATAAGCCTGTTCACTTCCTCTGGCCGGTTTTGTCATTGCGGTCAGTAATGCCATCTTATACCGTTTAATCGCAATATCATACGTATAATAATCTGCTGAATCCTCCATTGCCGTATATTTGCTTCCAATCATTTCCTTTAACAGCGCTCTCTGCTTCGGCGTAACGTTGTTAAATTCACGCAGTGTTGATGCATATCCGCACTTCGGGCACAGACATACATCATATTTGATTGTATCAATTCCGGAATACAGCGGTCTTAAATCTGCCTCAGTCCCTAAAAATCTGGCCTTTCCTGTTTTTACCTGCTTTGTCTTAAAATCCGCATCACAGACCGGGCAGTTCATGGATTTATCAAATACATAGGTGCTTTCATCTTTTTTATTGCTGCTGTTTTCCATACTAATCTCCATTCCGCAGGCATTTTAATGCCGGAGGAATCGCGAGCCAAATCTTATTTGGCTCTGCGATAAAATGCGACTTTGTGACGCCTGCGGCACAAAGTGATATGCGAAAATCTTTAATTTATGGATTTTCGCATTTTCCTCCATTTCTGAGCGACTTTGTCGCGAAGATGCGATGAGAAATTCGCGCAGGCGATTTCTCATCTGCAATCAGGAAGATTTGTTTTCGCTCAGAAACAAATCTCCGTGTGAACAAGCTTAGATTTATGGCTTGTTCACACTTCTCCATTTCTACAGACACTTATTGACGTCTTTTATTATTTGGCAGGCATTTTGAACGAACTCTTTAAAGATACAATCCGGTTAAATACCGGTTTCCCGGCTTCTGAATCTTTAGAATCCGCTGTAAAATATCCGTTACGTACAAACTGGAATTTATCTTCCGGCTGTGCCTTTAAAAGTTCCGGTTCTACATAGCAGTTCTTTAAAACGGTAAGTGAATGTGGGTTTACATTGATAGAACCATCTTCTTCATTGTATACGCCCTTTTCTTCATCTACGATATTCTCATAGAGTCTGACCTCTACCGGACTGCCTTCTGTTGCAGATACCCAGTGAATTGTTCCTTTCACTTTTCTTCCAGTGAAGTTACCGCCGCGTGTTTCCTCATCATAGGTTGCATGAATCACGGTAACGTTACCGTTCTCATCCTTTTCACAGCCTGTACAGGTTACAAAATATGCGTTCATCAGGCGCACTTCGTTACCCGGAAACATTCTGAAATACTTCTTTGGCGGTTCTTCCATAAAATCTTCTCTTTCGATATATAATTCTTTTGTAAACGGTACTTTTCTTGTTCCAAGTTCAGGATTTTCCTGATTGTTTGGAACTTCCATGTACTCAACCTGTCCTTCCGGATAGTTATCAATCACCAGTTTTACAGGATTTAAGACTGCCATCATTCTCTTTGCTTTCAGCTTTAAATCCTCACGGATACAATACTCTAACATCGGATATTCAACCGCACCCTGACTCTTTGTAACACCCACAAGGTCTACAAACATCTTTATGGCTTCCGGTGTAAATCCACGTCTGCGCAGTGCCGCAATAGACACCAGACGCGGGTCATCCCATCCGTCTACAATCTTATCTTCTACAAGCTTTTTAATATAACGCTTTCCTGTTACTACGTTATTTAAATAAAGCTTTGCAAATTCAATCTGTCTTGGCGGATTCTCGTATTCAAGTTCCCTTACAACCCAGTCATACAGCGGTCTGTGATCCTCAAATTCCAGTGTACAGATAGAGTGGGATACGCCCTCAATCGCATCTTCAATCGGATGTGCAAAATCATACATCGGATAAATGCACCACTTATCTCCGGTTCTATGGTGTGAGATATGTGCTACTCTGTAAATAATCGGGTCACGCATGTTGATATTCGGTGATGCCATATCAATCTTTGCACGCAGTACCTTTTCTCCATCCTTGTACACACCGTTTTTCATGTTCTCAAATAATTCGAGATTTTCTTCTACGGAACGGTTACGGTACGGACTTTCCTTACCCGGTTCCGTAAGCGTTCCTCTGTATTCACGAATCTGTTCCGGTGTCAGATCACACACATAAGCCTTTCCTTTTTTAATCAGCCTGACTGCCGCTTCGTACATCTGATCAAAATAGCCTGATGCAAATAACACATCTCCGTGCCACTTTGCACCGAGCCATTCAACATCACGCTTAATAGAATCCACAAATTCTTCCTTTTCCTTTGTCGGATTCGTATCATCAAAACGCATATTAAACTGTCCGTTATATTCTTTGGCAAGTCCGTAATTTAGTAAAATGGATTTTGCATGTCCAATGTGGAGATATCCATTCGGTTCCGGCGGAAATCGTGTAACTACCTTCTTACAATGTCCTTCCTTAATATCCTGATCTATGATCTGTTCAATAAAATTCTTTGAAACAGCTTCGTTTTCCATTCCTCTTATCCTCCTGATTACTGCCGCATTGCAGCACCTTTTCGTTTCATTATAACGTACTTTTTAAAATGTTTCAATGGCTTTTATCGTTATCTGTGTGTGTCATACAGCCGCTCATACAGCCTGCACAGTTTCCGTCACAGCCTGTATGATTTTCCTTTTTATCTTTATTGACCATTCTGGTACTGACAACATACAGCCACACTGCAATCACCAGTATAATGGCTCCGCCTATAATTCTCATCCTAATCTCCATTTCTGTTTTCTGTTAAAATCCTATAAGCATCCCTATCATTCTGACCGCAAATGCTACAATCCATGCAATCACACACTGCATGATTACGACTAAAAATGCTGAACGCGCTGTTCCCATTTCTCTTTTTACGGATGCAATCGCCGCAACACACGGTGTATATAACAGAGTAAATACTAAAAATACCAGTGCCGAAAATGGTGTAAATAAGGTATTTAATGCACTCATATCTCCACCGAATAAAACTGTAAGCGTACTGACCACACTCTCCTTTGCGGTAAATCCCGTAATCAGTGCAGTAGAAATTCTCCAATCGCCAAATCCCAGCGGCACAAAAACCGGTGCCGCAAATCCACCGATTAATGCCAGCAGACTGTCTTTGGAATCCACGACAACATTCAGCCGTACATCAAACGTCTGTAAAAACCAGATGACAATTGATGCCATGAAAATAATCGTAAATGCCTTTGTAATAAAGTCCTTTGCTTTATCCCAGATTAACATTCCCACACTTTTTAAACTCGGCAGACGGTAGTTTGGCAGTTCCATAACAAACGGAACCGGTTCACCCTGAAATGCCGTATTCTTTAGCAGCAGTGAAAATAAAACACCCACGATAATCCCCGTGAAATACAGTCCCACCATCACTAATGCACGGTATTTAGGAAAAAACGCATATGTAAACAGTGCATAAATCGGCAGTTTTGCCGAACAGCTCATAAACGGTGTTAAAAGAATCGTCATTTTTCTGTCGCGCTCCGATGAAAGTGTTCTGGTTGCCATAATCGCCGGTACAGAACAGCCAAAGCCGATAATCATCGGTACAAAGCTTCTGCCGGACAATCCGATTTTACGCAGCAGTTTATCCATTACAAATGCAATTCGTGCCATGTATCCGCTGTCCTCCAAAATTGATAAAAAGAAGAACAGCACTACAATAATCGGCAAAAACGACAAAACGCTGCCGACACCGGCAAAAATACCGTCAATAATCAGAGAATGGACAACCGGATTTAACCCATACGCCGTTAATGCACGGTCAGCAAAATCCGTTACAATATCAATTCCAACACTCAGCCAGTCCGAAAGACCTGCACCGATAACTCCGAAGGTCAGCCAGAATATCAGCCCCATAATTGCCGCAAAAGCCGGCAGTGCCGTATATTTTCCGGTCAGTATCTTATCCGCCTTTACACTTCTTGCGTGTGCCTTGCTTTCTGTTGGCTTAACAACTGTCTGCGTACACACTTTTTCGATAAATTTAAAACGCATATCGGCAAGGGCTGCTTCCCGGTCTTTTGCACATTCTTCTTCCATTTCATGAATCATGTGTTCCAGTGTTTCTTCTTCATTCCGGTCCAGTCCAAGCTGCTGTAAAATCAGTTTATCCCCTTCTACCAGCTTTGTTGCCGCAAAACGCGCCGGAATCTCTGCTTTTTTTGCATGGTCTTCAATTAAATGTACTACCGCATGGATACAGCGGTGAATCGCTGCCTGTCCGTTTTCACCGTTGGCATCGCAAAAGTCAAGCCGTCCCGGACATTCATCATAACGCGCTACATGAATGGCATGTTCTATGAGTTCTCCAATTCCTTCATTTTTTGCCGCTGAAATCGGAATAACCGGTATTCCCAATGCTTCTTCCAGACGGTTGACCTGAATCGTACCGCCATTTTCACGCACTTCATCCATCATATTCAGCGCAAGCACCATCGGAATGTCCATCTCAATCAACTGCATCGTCAGATACAGATTCCTTTCAATATTGGTTGCATCGACAATGTTGATAATGCCGCGCGGTTTATTCTGAATCAGAAAATCCCTTGTCACAATTTCTTCATTAGTATACGGTGAAAGAGAGTAAATTCCCGGCAAATCCGTCACGGTTGCTTCCGGATGATTTTTGATTTGACCGTCTTTTCTGTCTACCGTAACTCCGGGAAAATTCCCAACATGCTGATTGGCGCCTGTCAGCTGGTTAAACAGCGTTGTCTTTCCACAGTTCTGATTGCCAATCAGTCCGAATGTCAGCGGTTCTCCTTCCCGCAGTTCATTTCCCTTTTTTCGCACATGATAAATTCCCATTTCACCAACCTGCGGATGTGGAATGTCTTTTAAATGTGCCTGACGGCTCCGCACCGTATCGGTATCATGGATTCCGCTGATTTCTATTTGTGCCGCATCTGCAAGACGCAGTGTCAGTTCATAGCTTCTGAGTCTTAACTCTATTGGATCACCCATCGGTGCTTTTTTCATCATTGTCACTTCCGTACCCGGTGTCAGCCCCATGTCCAGAAAGTGCCTGCGCAGTGCGCCTTTTCCGCCTACGCTTTCAATGACCGCGTCTTTTCCAACCTCTAATTTATCCAGTGTCATACTATCCTCTATTCCGCAGGCATTCTAATTCCGGAGGAACCGCGGACTGAACCTATTCAGTTCTGCGATAAAAGCAGCTTCGTGACGCCTGCGGCACAAAGCGCTGTATGAACAGGCTTTCGTTTATGGCTTGTTCATACTATCCTCTATTCCTCTTTTTGTCTATCATTTTCACAAATCTTTAATTGAAAATATTTCTCATTAAGTATATTATTGTACTTTTTTCCTGTCAACGAAAAGAATGGAAAAAATAATGTGTTGACACCTCTCTTTTCTTCTTATACTATAAGTACGTTGCTCATCAAATAACAAATTGATGCATAATTTTAAAATTTCTGTCCCACAGGGGGATTGCAAATATCAGCAGCAGATATCAAAGCTATTAAAATAATATTAAAAGAAGCGAGGATTCACATGAACAATACAACTGCAAATATGCCCTTAAAGGATTCCCTTAAACCTTCACCGCTGGCACTTCTGCCAATTGGTGTTTTTTTAGTGATTTATGCCGGTTCCGGTATTATATTTCACGACTTTTACAATATGCCTGCAATTATTGCTTTTTTAGCTGCTCTGCTGACGGCATTTTTACAGACACGCACGCTTTCATTTTCTGAAAAAATCACGGTCATTGCCAAAGGGCTTGCCGATGAAAATATTATTACCATGTGTCTAATTTTCCTGACGGCAGGCGCATTTTCCGGAGCCGTATCCGCCGCGGGCGGCGTTGAACACACGGTAAATTTAGGATTAAAACTGCTTCCTGCCAGCTGGTCTGCCGCCGGACTGTTTATTATCGGCTGTTTTCTTTCCATATCCATGGGAACAAGTGTCGGAACGATTTCAGCACTGGCACCGATTGCGGTCGGTATCAGTGAAAAGACTTCGATTTCCCTTGCCATGTGCATCGGAGCGGTCATCAGCGGTGCGATGTTCGGGGATAATCTTTCGATGATTTCCGACACCACAATTGCCGCAACCCGCACGCAGGGCTGTTCCATGAAAGATAAATTCCGCACAAACTTTTTTATTGTACTGCCTGCCGCTATCCTGACTTTTGTATTACTGCTGATTCTGCCTTCCCATTCGGAGGTCGTTTCCGTTTACGCAAAGGATGCCAATCTGCTTTTGATTGCACCATATCTTTTTGTACTGGTAAGCGCCTTGTGCGGCATGAATGTATTCGCCGTACTGATTTTAGGCACGGTCTTTTCTCTTGCTGCCGGAATTTTCACCGGAAATCTTTCCGGCATGGAGATTTTTACATGTATGGGCGATGGCATTACCGCCATGTATGATATTACAGTAATTTCAATTATTGTCAGCTGTATCGGTTCACTGATTAAATATAACGGCGGTATTGACTGGCTTTTAACTGCCATCCGTCAGAGAATCCGCTCACCAAAGGGTGCACGTTTCGGTATCAGCGTTTTAACTGCCGGTATTGATACGGCGACTGCCAACAATACGATTTCGATTATTCTTGCCGGTCCGATTGCAAAGGAAATCAGTACCGAATATGATATTTCGCCGTGTGAAACAGCTTCTTTATTAGATATCAGCGCTTCCGTAACACAAGGGCTTTTACCTTACGGCGCACAGGTGCTTTATGCTTCCGCAGCCACAGCTTCTGCTGTTATGCCGCTGAGCGGTGTGGATATTATCGCGTATAACTACTATCCGATGTTTATGGCGTTCTGCCTTTTGGGGTGGATTTTTCTGCGGCGTACCCATAACAAATAGAGGCATATAAAAGGAACGCCTCAACGTGTTACTTGACTTCGGCTTATCCTTTTATCTGTCCTATTATCTGTTTTTACTCTTTCTTGCCCTCTTAATTTCGGTTGAGAGGGCTTTTAGTATTTTTAACAATAATCCTTTTGTTCCCGCATCCAGTGTACCGAACATTTTGATGGTGGCGTTGGCACTGCGAAGGATATCGGCGTTTATGTCTGAAAGAGTCTTTGCACCGCTTGCGGTAATAAGTTCAAAAAGTGTATCCACAAATTTTTCCCGTTCCTTTGCAGACAGACCCTCCAGCCATGATGTTATGGCTTCATGAAAATTCTTACTGTTCGCGCTGAGAGACGGACATGTCACAAAGCATTTGCCCTCTACCTGCCACGACATGGCATCATGCTGCATGATTCCTGTCTGACTGCTGCACACCACCAGATATTCTTCTTCCTGCCACAGTAACATACCGACAAGGGAATGCTGCGGTACAATCGTCTGAATCTGCGGCAGCATTTTCTGGTACGCTTCACTTTCAATCATCTCTTTTGTAAATCCCGGTCCATCATTGTTATAGACTTTCACCACCTTGCGCTGAATGGACGGCTTTGCAAAGACGGCGGCATAAATCGCAAGATTGCCGCCCTTTGAATGACCGCCAAGACGAAGCTTTCCGCGTTTCCAGCGCATAACGGTATTGACATACTCTACAGCTTCAAGCTGGGACGGCACCGGCATCATGACACCCATGTTAAAATCTTCTTTCCAGCCGATAATCGTATCATCTGTCCCGCGAAATGCAATGTAGTACGTATCATCGGGAAGTTCCGCACAGAATGCTGCAAACTGCTTCTCCTCATGGTCATCTGTCACATCTGCATAATCGGAAAGCACAATATCCCCGAAACGCCTGCTTTCCGCTGCAATCCGCATAAAAAACGGTGCTTCCCTGATAAACGATGTGACTTTTTGTAATTCTTCCTCATCATTTAAGTCAAAAAAATCATGTGCCGCCTGCCGCAGGGTAATTTTTTCTTTACTGCCTGCCGCCGGTATGATATTTTTAAAATCCACATAAGCAATCTGCGACAACACCAGATTATCCACCTCATTAAATGCAGACTGCTCAAACGTCAAATCCCCGCGCCATTTGATATAGTCTTCAATGCCACCCATTTTTACCGACCTCCGTTCTGATAATAAAACACTGCCAGCTGGGTTCTGTCCCGCAAATTCAGCTTTTCCAGTACGGTGCTGATATAATTACGGATTGTTCCCTCTGACAAAAAAGTCTTTTCTGCAATCTCCTTATTGCTGAGCCCCTGTGCAACGAGCTGTATCATTTCGTATTCTTTCTGTGTGATTCCCTGTGCCGCATAATCATAAGCGGCTGTTCCGCCAAGCAGTCCCGGCAGCTTATCGACAATTTTTCCGCCAAAGACAATCTGTCCGGACGCTGCTGCACGGATTGCCGGAACCAGTCCTTCGTAATCCTGTTTGAGCAGGTATCCCTTTACACCGATTTCGAGTGCTTCAATAATATATTCGTCATCTGAAAATGTCGTCAGGAAAAGAATTTTGGCATCCGGATATGCCGCAAGCACATTTCTTGCCGCTTCCAGTCCGGTCATATACTGCATACGGATATCCAGCAGTAAAATATCAGGACTGTATTTTTTATATAGTGACACAGCTTCCCGTCCGTCTTCTCCGACTGCCGCCACTTCAATATCCGTTCCGTTTTCCAGAATCATTTTCAAAGACATGCTTACCAGTTTATCATCGTCAATTATTACTACTTTCATACTTCTCCTTATTTTCCGGGCAATTTTGCCGCAAAACGGCAGTGAAAAAATCCCGGACAGTTTCTCATCTTCCGGCAGGAATATCTGCTTTTGGAATGTGGATAAAAATGCGGTATCCGTTTTCTGTGCGGATATCTATCGTTCCGCCAAACGTTTCCACCCGCTGGCGCATATTGGTAATCCCGATTCCCGTACCGTCCCCCGGATGCACACATTTACCGTTATCCTGAATTAAAATCTGATAAAAGGCGGGATGCTCCCGCAGTAAAAGCTTCACCCTGTCAGCATCGCTGTGCCGGGTTACATTGGACAATGCCTCTTTTACAATCGAGATAATGCAGTATTTTAATTCCTTCGGCAGGTCCTGTGACATATCATATTCGTAACTGACCGTATACCCCTCTGCTTTTTCCGTCATCTCACGGACGGTCTGCTCTAAATCCACCGATTCATCATGCAAATCATGAACACTGTTACGGATATTGTTCATCGCACAGTCTAAGGTTTCTTTAATACTTAAAAGCAACGGTTTCGTCTGCTCATCACGGCTGACTGCAATGACCGCTCCCGTCTGGATAAGCGCCCTTGAAAGCAGATGTCCTACATTGTCATGAATTTCCCTTGCAATACGGTTGCGCTCCTTTAAGGTTGCACTGTAAACCTGTGCGTCCTGCTTTTCAATTAAATAGCGGTTTTTCAGTTTTAACATTCTGTTATATTCCCTGTCATCATCCTGTATGCGGATGAACTCCTTTTGCAGTTCTCTATCCTGCCATGTCATCTGCCGCAGATATACCGCCAGCATGTCAAAAACAATCCATAGTATCTGCCACTGTATCCTGTCTGTACCCGACAGGATATAGCGCGATGCCGCAACGCCAAAAAACGCCCACAAAAAAACTGTAATGCCTGCTACTGCCGTCCTTTTTATCTCTTTTTTCTCCCATGCCTCCAGCACCTGTTCCCAGACGGCATACAGTACAACCGGAAAGCCATATGATGTCTCTTTTATCACTAAAAACGACAACAGATAGACCGTCACCGCAAATGTCCTTCCCGCCATGCTTTGCAGATATATAACGGCACACACCTCAATAAATAACAACAGCAGACTCACCACTACATGATTGGTAATCCCGCAGGCTGATTCGAGTACGGCACACAGCACGTACAGTACCAGCATATCTGTAATCTTTCTCACATTTTCCTCATTTCCATACGGCAGTCCCGCTAAAATCTGCCGTCCTTCTGATTATTTATATTTTTATTGTACCGCAAGATATGACAAATGTCACTTCCGATTCTGATATTCTTCACTACCGCATTCTGCCCTCACACGCTACAATGTTTATAACAGCTTACAATATGAACACCAACATTATCAGGAGGATTTTTTATGGCAGAAACCATTGTAAAAATTGAAAATCTGGTCAAACGTTATCATGAACTGGTTGCCGTGGACCATTTTAACTTAACCGTATCCAAAGGAGAAATTTTAGGGCTTTTAGGGCCGAACGGTTCCGGAAAGACAACGACCATGAACTGTCTGCTGTCCCTGCTGGCATACGATAAAGGTTCAATCGAGGTCTTTGGAAAACCTATGAAGCCCGACAGCTATGATTTAAAGCGCAATATCGGCGTTGTCTTTCAGAATGTCGCCGTTTTTGACACACTGACCGTACAGGAAAATATTGATTATTTCTGTGGTCTATACATTAAAGATAAGAAGCTTCGCCGCCAATATGTTGCAGAGGCGGTTGAATTTGCGGGACTTTCGGATTTTGTAAAATTTTATCCCAAAAAACTCTCCGGCGGACTGCTCCGCCGTTTAAACATCGCCTGCGGCATTGCGCACAAGCCGAAGCTGATTCTGCTGGACGAACCGACCGTTGCCGTAGACCCACAGAGCCGTAATAAAATCTTACAGGGCATTTTAAAATTAAACGATGAAGGCGCAACCATTATTTACACATCCCATTATATGGAAGAGGTGGAACAAATCTGTTCGCGCATTGTGATTATGGATAAGGGACGCAACCTTGCAAACGGTACTGCCACCGAATTAAAACAGCTCATTAAAAAAAGCGAAACTTTAACCGTAGAAATTTTAGAGCTGACCGATACACAGCTTGAGGCTGTCCGCAGGCTTAACCATGTCTATGACGTTTCTTATGAAAATAACAGACTGACCGTACAGTGCAGTGGCGGCAGGCCCCACCCGATTTATTTTTTTTCTTTCCCTAAGATAA